>Ga0209786_1000102_pt1 | contig 36235 bp, 34 predicted proteins | sample WorMetilvaeELBA2_FD_187405 | JGI IMG/M metagenome (GOLD analysis project Ga0209786, IMG submission 187405) | Marine gutless worms symbiont microbial communities from Max Planck institute for Marine Microbiology, Germany - Olavius ilvae ELBA.2... ...
TAAAACCGCCATATTTTATTTGTCATTATTTTACCGAAAATATTTATTAGTGATGGACACAGAAACCAATTTTTGATAACCAACACAAAAATGTTAAATTATTTAGCTCCATAAAATCCCTGATGACGCAGGGAACCTGCATTTCAATCACTTCCTTCACCCCGCCCCCGACCTCACGTTCGACGGTCGCCTGGCCGTCTTTGAGCTCCAGGGCAATCACTTCGGTAGCCACCGGCATATCGAAGGCCTGTGCCAGCCGATATTGGGTCTGGGAATCCTCGCTGTCCACCGACTGTTTGCCGGTGAAGATCAGATCCGGCACCCCATCCTCGGCTATTGCCTTTTTCAGGGCCAGGCTCGTCAGGGTGCTGTCCAGAAACTGCGCGTCGGTTTTGACCAGGATGCCGCGCGCGGCCCCCATGGCCAGGGCTGAGCGTATGGTACTGACGGCCGCCTCCTTGCCCACAGTGACGACGACAACCTCACCCCCGTTTTTTTCTGCGATGCGGACCGCCTCTTCAAGGCCGTATTCATCAAACGGATTCACCACAAACTTGACGGATTCATCGAACGCGGCGGTTCCAGTGACCTTGATGCTGGCCGCCGTGTCGGGCACATGCTTGACACAAACGTATATTTGCATTTTTTATCACTCCATAGACTATCTGTTACCTGATTATTATTTAGGAAACCTCCGGCCCTATTGATGACGGTTTCAGGTGTCAGTGTTCAGGTGTCAGGATCTTACACCCCAACTCATAAAAACGCTTTGCCCGGACCCATTCTTGTAGGAATCTGGAAGTAGGGTCGGCCACCGTGCCGACCGGTTTTGGCGGGCACGGTGGCCCGCCCTACGTTTATCTAATCACCGATATCATATAAGGTGGAAGGTTGAGGGTACAGGGACCCCGGTCTGTCCTCATCTCTCTGTCATTTGACCTCTGTCATCTGTCATCTAACCTCTGTTCTCTGACTTCTGTCATCTGTCCTCTGTCACCTGACCTCGGTCCTCTGTCATCTGACTTCTGTTCTCTGACACCTGACACCTGACACCTGAAACCAACGAAACTCCATAATTACAGCCCCACTAGCACTACAATCACCGCGAGCCGACCAAACAAAAATCTACATTCCTTACATTCTCACCCGCTCACTCTTGGGATCATAGACCGGCTCCAGGTGGATCTTGATCGGGTATAATTTCCCGGCCACGTTGATTTCGTAATTGCCCGCCATGATCCATTCATCTTCGATGCCCGCGGGATTTTTCAGGTAGCACATCCCGATGGAGCACCCCAACACGTGGGAATAAGCGCCGTGGGTGTTTTCACTGACCAATTCGCCGTCGCGGTAAATGGGTTCGTCATGGTAGACAAGCGGCTTTGCATCCTGAATCGAGAACATGACCAGTTTCCTGGTCAACCCGGTTTCTTTGAGCCGGACCAGGGCGTCTTTGCCGATAAAGTCATCTTTTCCCAATTTGACGCAAAACCCCAGTCCGGCTTCAAACGGCGTGTTGTCCGGGGTGATGTCGGCGCCCCAATGCTTGTAGCCCTTCTCAAGGCGCAGGGAGTCCAGGGCATGCAGGCCGACCAGTTTGAGGTCGTATTTTTGGCCTTCCTCCACCAGGGCATCAAAGACGTTGGTCGAAAACTCGCTGGGGATATACAGCTCCCAGCCAAGCTCACCCACAAAGGACATTCGAATCGCCAGGGGCCGGGCATAGGCCACGTCGATTTCCCGGGCGGTGGCAAAGGGAAATGCCGCATTGGAAAGATCGGCATCCGTCAGACCGGCCAGCAGATCCCGGGCTTTGGGGCCCATCAGCGCCAGCATGGTATAGGCCGATGTCACCTCGGTCAGTACCGCAAAGGCGCCATCCGGAATATGCCGCTGTATCCAGTCGAAATCACGCACGCCGGCCGCGCCCGGCGACACGATGAAAAACTTATCCCGGGCCAGGCAGGTCACCGTAATGTCGGCCTCGATGCCGCCGCGATCATTCAGCATCTGGGTATAAACGACCTTGCCCTGGGGTACATCGACATCGTTGCAGCAGATATTTTGCAGCACGTCGACCGCATCAGGTCCCTGCAACAAAAATTTGGCCATGGAGGACAGGTCGTAGACCCCCACATTTTCACGCACAGCCATATGTTCGGCCGCCGAATATTCAAACCAGTTCTGCCGGCCCCAACTGTATTCATAGGCGGCCTTGACGCCTTCAGGCGCAAACCAATTGGCCCGCTCCCAGCCGGCCACCACGCCAAAGCAGGCCCCACGCGAAGCCAGGCGATCATGAAACGCTGTGCGCCGGGCATTGCGCGCCGTCCTGGGCTGCTTAAACGGCCAGTGGTCATCATAGAGGTTGCCGACGGCTTCGATGACCCGGTCACGCAGATACTTGTGGTTTTGCTGCCAGCCGTAAAAACGCCGGACATCGACCGCCCACAGGTCCTCTTCCGGGTAGCCCTGGGAGATCCACTGCGCCAGGGCCCGGCCGGCACCGCCGGCGCTGGTGATGCCCACCGAGTTCATGCCGGCGGCCAGGAAAAAGTTTTCGACCCCCGGCAGCTCGCCCAGCATATACGCCGTATCCGGTGTGAAGCTTTCCGGCACAGTGGTCAGGCTGTTGACTTCGGCATCGTTAAACGCCGGCACGCGTTTAATGGCATTGGTCATAAAAATTTCGAATTGATCCCAGTCTTCCTGCAGTTGCGTGTACATGAAATCCTCCGGGATGCCGTCAACGCCCCAGGGCTTGGCAACCGGTTCGAATCCGCCCAGGATCAAGCCGCCCATTTCCTCTTTGACATAGATATAGCCGTCCATATCCCGCAGGTAGGGCATACCCTTGTAGGTACCCTCGATCGGATTGGTGGACATGTGCATGTGTTCGGCCGCCTGCAGCGGTATGCTGACGCCGACCATTTTCCCGACCTCCCGGGCCCACATGCCGGCGCAGTTTACCAGGTATTCACAGGCAATATCGCCCTGCTCGGTGTTCACGCCGGTAACCGCGCGCAATCCGGCACTGGTCGCCTGTTCTACCCGGATGCCGGTTACTTTTACATTCTCGAAAATTTGGGCACCGCCCATGCGGGCGCCCTTGGCCAGGGCCTGGGTGGTGTCCTCCGGGTTGGTGTGCCCGTCATTGGGTTGAAACCAGACTGCCTCGAGATCATCCGTATTCAGCAGCGGGAACAGCCGGCGGGCTTCGTCGAAACTGATTTCTTCCATCTCGATCCCAAAAGATCTGGCCATCTGCAGCGAGCGGTCATATTCTTCCTTGCGCGCTTTGGTTTGCGCCACCCGCAGCGAGCCGGGCCGCACATAGCCGGTGGGCTGTCCGGTTTCTTCCTCCAGGCGCGCATATAAATCAGCGCCGTACACCGCCAGTTTAGTCAAGGCGGCATCCGACCAGAGCTGGCCCAGCAAGCCCGCCGCCGCCCAGGAGGTTCCGGACGCAATTGTCTTGCGATCCAGCACAACCACATCTTTCAAACCGATTTTACAAAGGTGATAGGCCACGCTGCAGCCGACGATGCCGCCGCCGATAATCACGACTTGCGCCTGGGTTGGCAATTTTGCAGACATAATACTCTCCTTTCAATTAACGACCATTTTTATTGTTACCAATAGACCCTTGAATGACGTCTCATATTAGGCCAAATCTTCCGTTTCGCCAGCCGGCCCAGATTTAAAAAAACGGACCGCATAATGTTCGTGAATAAACAAACCACCTCATTTCCCATTAATACGTTCCTTTCCAAATTGAATATTAGGCTATCGGCGCCGGAACCTCGCGGTACCTGCCGATTTTCACAAACGGCAATTTTGCCGGACGGCAGGCGATTGGATTTCCGGCAAACTTCACATGATATTTCGGACGGTCGCCGATGAATTCCGATCTTATGGACGCCAGACCCAACCAGCAATGCAGACCATAAGACCAGGCCACAGAAGATAATGTCCCGACTTGCATGACTTCACCGTCAATGGTGGCATAAATTTCGGCACCGTTTTCGAGTTTACATTCCCGATCGATGGTCATACCGATCAACTGAAATCGAAGACCGTTTTTCTTTTCCTTCAGCAGCGCGGTCTTGCCGATAAAATCCGGTTTGCGATCCAGATCTACCGCCCAATCAAGGCCGAGTTCAGCCGGCGACCGTTCGTATTCATTATCTTCGAATTTTTGCGCGGTATCCCAGCCGGGCACGATAAAACCACCTTCGAGACGAAGGGCCTGAAGGGCATCCAGGCCATAGCCGACGATTCTCATATCCAATTCAGTTTCGGCTACGCTGAATGCCCACTCGATTGCTTTATTCAAATCGGGCTTGAACCACAACTCATACCCCAGATCGGCCGTAAATCCTACCCGGGCGACGGTTAGCTCGCCATCGCCGAAGCCAAACGCTTTTATCTCAAACGGCTTCAATTTTTCGATAGCGGTCAATCCGAAGGAGTTCAATACGGCACAGGAAGCCGGGCCCTGCAGCGCAAGACCACACAATGATGAGGTCACTTCAGCGATTTGCAGATCGTCAAACCGTTGGGAAGCGTCGGCGAAGTGCCGGCCATGGTCAACTTCAGAAACCATCAGCAGGTAGTTGTCTGCCGCAAATTTGAAAAGCAGTCCATCGTCAAGCAGCATACCGCCATCGTTGCACAGGAGCGCATAGTAAACATGCATTGGCTGGCGGGAGCTCATCGGGCGCGTTAGGACGAAATCTAAAAAAGAGCCGGCATCGGCACCGGTGATGCTATATTTTTTAACAGGGGAAGCATCAAACAGGGCACAACTCCCGCGCACGGCATCGTATTCCGCCGCTGCATCACCATAGGCCATGGTCAGGCAGTAGCCGTGCCATTTGATATAATCGATATCTTCTACCGATCGCGCTAAAAAAGACTCATAGTCGTATTCGCCATAGCGATTTAAAAAATCAAAAAACGGACTTTTTCTGAGGGTATAATCACTCATACGGTTACCTTGACAAGTAATGCTTGCGCAATCTCTCCAGCTTATCTGCTACAAGTTGGTCCGGTTTAGCGGAAAAATACAAAATAGAGCAAATTGCATGCCGTCCATCGATAAAAAATTTATTCATATTATTTCAGTATGTTATAAGAAATACCACTGAATTCAACCTTAGATTTCGAGTTGATATCGACTCAAATAGATGGTCAAGTATAAGAAATACAATCACAACTTATTGTTTCTTTTATATTAATTATTTGTGTCGATATCGACTCAAATTGGTTGACAGGCTAGTCAAGGGGTTGGTGATGTCAAAGTCCGGCGCCCGGGATCGGGGATTTTCAAGATGGCTGTGAACGGGTGCTCAATTGATGTTTTTTTAGCATGCGGGCGATGCGGGATTGGCTCGTCTTCAGGTATTCAGCCATTTTGCGGGTTGTTTTACAGCGCCGCATGGCGTGCTCCAGAATCGATCTCTCATAAAAGCGCAGCTGCTCCTCGAGACCCAGCGAACGTGTTTCGTTTAAGGAAGTTAAACGCGAATTGCGGTTCGCCCCGCTTTCCAGAACATCCGCCAGGATATCATCGAGCAGATTATCTTCTCCCATGACGACGGCATGTTTCAATATGTTTTTCAGCTCGCGCACATTGCCCGGAAAGGGATACTTCTGCAGTTTGTTGATCGCGTTCAACGACAGCCGCTTTTGCATACCGAATTCCCGGTTGTATTCTTTAAGGTAAAAATTAGCCAGTTCAACGATATCTTCGGGTCTTTCCCGCAAGGGCGGCATTTGAATGTTGAAGGCGTTCAGCCGGTGATAAAGGTCTTCCCGAAATTTCTTCTCTTTGACACGCGCCTTCAAGTCCCGGTTCGTGGCAGCGACGATGGTGCAGTTTATTTTGATCGGCTTGAGCCCGCCAAGGTGCCGGACTTCATGTTCATCCAGGCATTTGAGCAGCTTGGCCTGGACCGACAGCGGAAGTTCCCCGATTTCATCCAAAAGAATGGTTCCGTTTTGGGCCAGTTCGAAAAGCCCGATTTTCCCTTCGGCGCCCGCGCCGGTAAAGGCGCCCTTTTCGAATCCGAACAGCTCCGCCTCCAGCAGGCCCTCGGGCAGGGCCGCACAGTTGATCGGGATAAACGGGTTATTGACGCGTTGGCTGTTTTTGTGGATAAACCGGGCGATCAATCCCTTTCCCGTGCCGGATTCGCCTAAAAGCAGTATGTTCGACACATCGAGCCGCGCCAGTTTAAGTGACACGTGCAAAACCTGCTTCATTTCCTGGCTGGCGGAGATTATGCCGTGTTGTTTGAAATCCAGCAATTTCAGATGGGCAAATTCATCCTTGTATTTATCCGTCACATGCCGCAGCTCTTCAAGCTGGACCTGCAAGGTGTTCAGGGTGGTCATATCGTATTCGCTGACGACCACCAGGATGATATTGCCATCCTCGTCAAATACCGGGATACCGGTAGACATAATATACTTTTCTGTTTTCAGGACATACAGCAGTTTGGTCACCGGATGTTTGGCTTTGAGCACATGGGGGGTCAATGCCTGATCGATAACGCCTTTTTCGGCAAGTTGGGCAATATTTTTCCCGATGACCTCTTCTACTTCAACACCAATCAGTTTGGCAGCGGCCGGATTAACCTTCATAACGACGCCCGCCCCGTCCAAAATCCAGATGCCATGGGTGGAATGCTGAAATAATGTATCAAATTGTAATTGCAAATATTGTTGCGAATTCATTCGGCGGCCCCGCGATCTTGAGTCGAAATCAACTCATGATACACGACGCCGCCTTTGCCGTCAATTTAATCTTCAGCGGAAAATTCTTGCAAACGGCGGTTAAGATATATATTTTCTATTCTCCGGTGCAGAATGAAACCAAGCGAATCTCAATATAAACTGAACGCAATATTGACCAAGGCGCATCGTGAAGAACTCCTGGAGCGGGAGGAAATTGTTTTTCTCCTGGGCCTCACCCGCAAGAGTGAAGTTGATGCCGTTTTTAAGACGGCTGGGCAATTGAGGAGCCGGCATTTCGGCGACCGGGTTTTTCTATATGGATTTCTGTATATCAGTACGTTTTGCCGCAACCAATGCCATTTTTGTTATTACCGCAGCGCCAACGCGCTGCCAGCGCGCTACCGCCGGGATGCAGCCGAAATTGCAGAGGCAACTCGAAGCCTGGCTGATTCCGGTGTTCATCTAATTGATTTGACGCTGGGAGAAGACCCTCAATATTTCCAGGATCAGGAGTTTGGACAATTTATCCAGCTCGTTGAAAAGGTCCGCCGGACAACGGACTTGCCTATCATGGTGTCACCCGGCGTCGTCCCCCGGGATGTCCTTTCCGACCTGGCACGGTGCGGGGTCAGCTGGTACGCCTGCTACCAGGAAACCCATAACCGGAAACTGTTTGAAAAACTCAGACCCGGACAAGACTATGCCGCGCGTTTGGAAAATAAAAAACAAGCCGCCAGGCTGGGGCTGTTGACTGAGGAAGGCCTGCTTTGCGGTGTCGGAGAATCTGTTCAGGACATCGCGGATTCCATCGCGGCCATGCGCTTGCTGGTAGTTTCTCAAATGCGGGCCATGACCTTCGTGCCCCAGGCCGGGACCCCGATGCAGGACTGGAAAAGGCCCGATCCCCTGCGGGAATTGCTGATCATCGCCGTCCTGCGCCTGGCCTTTCCGGATCGGTTGATTCCGGCATCCTTGGATGTTGACGGGCTGACCGGTCTGCATAGCCGGTTGGCTGCCGGCGCCAATGTGGTCACGTCTCTGGTGCCTCCCGGGTTCGGCCTGGCCGGCGTGGCCCAGAATTCCCTGGACATTGCGGACGCCAGGCGAACCACGGCCGGCATCCTTCCCGAACTGGAGAAGCTCGGCCTGCACGCGGCCTCGATTGAAGACTATTTCAGCTGGCTTGAAAATCGCCGCCAACAGATCGGATTCAACTCGGGTTGATGAAAATCGGGCTTTCTGCCTTAAAGTTGGTTTTAATATTAAATCAGCTTTCATTCATCACCGATCTGGGATTTTGGATTTAAGGAATTCTGTCAGTTTTATAAAATGATAGAGCGAAGCGATACCGCCAATCCAAAATCCGAAATCCAAAATCTAAAATTGGATCTGAGGGAGAACATCGCGCATGTTAGTCGGAGTCGTCGGCGGAAAACTACAGGGGGTCGAAGCCGCCTACCTGGCACGCAAAGCGGGATGGGAAGTCAGGCTGGTTGACAAAAAATCCGGGATGCCGGCATCCGGATTGTGCGATAGCTTTGCCCAAGCTGACGTGACCGACGCCCACGATTTGGACAAGGCATTGGGCGCAGTCGATTTCATCATACCGGCCCTCGAGGATGACAGGGCCCTGGGAAGTTTGACGAGTTGGAGCCGCCAAAGCGGTGTTCCCCTGGCATTTGATCCGCCAGCCTATGCCGTGACTTCTTCCAAGTTAAAATCCGCTGAATTTTTTAGAAAAGTCAGGGTACCGGTTCCGCGGCCTTGGCCTCAATCCAGCTTTCCGGTGCTGGCCAAACCCGGCCTTGGCAGCGGCAGCAAGGATGTCCGTATTTTTCACGATCTTGATTCCATGCAAGGCTGGTTCGCGCCGGACTTTCCGCCGGGCGACTGGGTCCTGGAAGAATTTCTCGACGGCAGCCAACATTCTCTGGAAGTGATCGGTCGGCCGGGCAGCTACTGTCTATTGCAGGTGACGGACCTGTATGTGGATCAGGATTTCGATTGCAAGCGGGTCATCGCGCCGTCCAACTTGCCGCCGAATCTGATCGCCGAGTTTGAGAAATTGTCACTGACCATTGCCGAGGCCTTGAATCTGCGCGGCATCATGGATGTGGAGGCCATATATTCCAGCGACGAATTTAAAGTATTGGAGATCGACGCCCGGCTGCCCAGCCAGACCCCGACGGCGGTGTACTGGTCGACCCAATGCAATATGGTCCGACTGTTGGGGGACCTCTACACCCTAACGGGATCGACAACCCCGCCGGAAGAGGACATGTTGCGAGGTGCGGTCTACGAACACATTCACGTCTGCGGAGATATCCTCAAAATATGCGGCGAAGGCATCATGACGCAAGGAGGCCCGCTTAAATTGCAAACTGATTTTTTCGGTGCCGATGAAGCGATTACCAATTTTACACCCGGTCGAAGCCAGTGGGTGGCGACATTGGTCTTTAGCGGGGCGGACCGCCAGCAGGCCTGGGAAAAGCGCAACCGCTGTGTCGCTGAAATCACCGGACGATTTAAGATAAAAGAGGTGGTTGACTCCTTTCCCAGTTTTTGAATATTGATGTGAAATCAGAATTTTGAATTACAAAAATTCCAAGCAACAAAAGACAAATAACAAGTAAATCCCAATGACTCAAATTCAAATTTCCAAACACTGGGTACCGCTGGCATAGATTTTCAAACACTAAGTCTACGTAAATCAACCTGTCTCCGTGGCAATGCCCCAATGCCGCAGCAATTGTTTTGGTCATTGGATATTGAAATTTGAGATTTATTTGAAATTTGGTGCTTGTAATTTGGGATTTAGATGCTCAATACATCTTCGCGTTCGATTGGATTGGAATTTTTTGTAAAGTCGCCTTGCCGGAAATATAAACAATGACTCGTCTACAATCAAATGACATATCAGGCATTGCATCTCAATTAAACGCATATGACAACGAGTTGTTGCATAAGACGGGACACAATTTACGACAGATCGCCTGCCACGCCACGCAACTGAAGGAAGATGATGTGCGGGGGGTTATGTCCGGGATACGGGTGGGCGTCGTACCGATTACCTGGGGTCAGGGTGTGATTGAAGGATTTTGCCAGGCGACTGCCGGCATTTTAAAACACATCGGGTTCAATACCTTTGTTGCCGGGCAATCGGATATCTCAGGTTTAGCCGAGGCCTATGAGACCAAAGCCGATGTTGTCTTTTTATCCGACGATAATGACTTCGTCGCGTTAAACGCGGAAACCCGTCAGTATGTTCATAATGCGGCTGCCACCGGTAAAGGTTTTGCAGCCGGCCTGGCCCTAATGGCCAACGACCTGGTAGATAAAAATGTCCTGGTCCTCGGGTACGGTGCGGTAGGACGAAGTGCAACTTCAGCCTTGCTGAGCTATGGCACCAAAGTTACCATTTACGATATCAATCCTGCAAAATGCCGGGAATTCAAAAGTTCAATAGCCGGGCCTGATTCAGCAGGAGTAAAGATTGCACCGGACTTTAACGATGCACTGGCCGGCCACGACTTGATCGTCGACGCGACCAACGCGGCTGAGATCATAAGCGCTGAGGATATCTCGCCCCGGACATTTATCGCCGCGCCGGGAATACCGCTGGGCTTAAGCCGTGATGTCCGAGATAAGATCGCAGATCGCCTGCTGCACGATCCACTGCAGATCGGGGTGGCGACCATGGGCATGGAGGCAGTTAAACAAATAGCTCACAGAAAAAAGCAGCACACTTAGGGCTCGGCTTTGGTTTGCCCCGTTAAAGTTCGGGGATATACGCCCATGTAATACCGGAGTATTGGGAAATACATTGAGGTGTCGATAATGGGCGTTAAAATGAAAAGCACTCACCTGCCTAAACACGTGCCACACCGGCAATGGGTTTTCAGTATTCCCAAACGGTTACGGATCTATTTCATGTTTGACCGTAAGCTGCTCACAAAACTGAACCGTTGCGCCTGGAAAGTTCTGAATCTTTATTTGACTCAAGCCCTACCCTATGACGATGCCAAAGCCGGTGCGGCAATCGCTGTCCAATGCTTTGGTGATTTTCAAAATTTTAATCCGCATTTACATGTGCTGGCCACCGACGGCTGCTTTTACAACATCTATGATGAATACTCATCGCCCAGCGCAGATGATTACCTGATCGATGCAAACTACCGGATTGAAACCTACTTGTAAAAAATCCTGCTTCGGGCAAAACTCTGAGCTATGCCCGAATTTGCCTGAATCCTCAATTCCACCTCAAAAAATCGATATTGACAACAAGCCCCGCTTCCGCTCTCTGGATGGGTATTGGTTTCGTTTAATTGATTCCTCAATATGTTGGGCTGTAGCTGAAGCCGATACACAATTCGCAATTTTCGCTTGAAACGCACCGAAAAAGCAATCCCTTATCTTTTTACTCGGACTTCCTTTATCTAAACTTACCTAAGATGAAATCGCACGGCAGGCGGAAAAAAACGGAATTGCCGCTTCCATCAGTGGCAAAACTGTTTGGCGTTGGCTGAGCAAAGGTGCAATCCGTCCCTGGTGTTACCGAAGCTGGATTTGGCCCAGAGATCCGGATTTTGAACATAAGGCTGCAAGGGTTTTGGACCTGTATCAGGGAATCTGGCAAGGCAAAACCCTTGACATTCATGATTTTGTTGTCTCCTCTGACGAAAAACCAGCATTCAGGCGCGCCGCCGAGTAGCACCCGTAACTGCTCCTACCGCTGGCCGGTATGGTCGTGTCGAGCATGAGTAGGAAAGAAAAGGCGCTTTGGCATACATGGCTGCCTGGGGGGTACAACAGGCCAATATCTTTGGTTTGTGTAAAAAAAGCACCGGAATCGACAGCTTCCACGATTTGGTCGACCTTGTCATGGGCCAGGGACCGTATCGATCCGCACGCCGAGTATTTTGGATAACCGACAGCGGTTCTTCGCACAGAGGCCAAACCTATATCGATAGTCTTAAAAGCTGGTATCCCAATGCGATTCAAATACATACGCCGGTACATGCCAGCTGGCTCAATCAGGTTGAAATATACTTTTCCGTTCTACAGCGAAAGGTACTAACTCCCAACGACTTTGAAAGCATAGAAGATCTTGAAAACAGTATCCTTAAATTTCAGACGCAATAAGAAAGTGTATCCAAACCTTTCGAGTGGAAATTCACCCGAGAGGATCTGAATCAATTACTATCCAAACTTGAAAAAAAGCAAAAATGGGTGGCGTAAAATACGTCACCGAATTTTCGACCCAGAGCACTTAGCATTGTCCATGAGCGCTTGCGAGATCACTTTGAAACTTGTACTTTGGACAGGGTTAAATTTATGGTAAAATTTGGCTTACAATGTTCACCAAATTTAATTCTGTCTCAGGTGATATCACAACAATGACCGAACCTTTATTATTCTTTATGTATCAGTAGTTCGATAATATTTGATTTTCTGGCGTGACATTAAAGAAACACTTAACAAGGTGCAACATTTTATTCACAGATAAATGTATTATTAGTTGCCTTTGGGTTGTAAATTGGAGGGACTTCTGATGCGCAAGAAACCTTCGCACGATGAACTGCAGCAAAAAGTTAAAGCCTTGGAAAAACAATTGATTGAGGTCAAAGAATCCGAGGCGGCATTGCGAAGCAACGAGCAGAACTACCGCAATCTATATGAAAATGCGCCAATTGCCTATTTTTCAATCAGTTGCAATGACGGATCCATTTTGAGGTTTAATTCTGAAGCCGAGCGGCTACTCGGATACAAGAAGGAGACCCTTGCGCAAATGAATGTTTTAGAACTGTATGCCGATACAGCGCATGGTGCCTCCAAGGCAAAGGCGCTTTTCGAGCGATTCCAGACAGGGGAATCGGTACGAGATGAAGAGTTGCAGATGAAACGCCTGAACGGCAAACTCATTTGGGTAAACCTCAATATGGAGCCCGTGAAAAGTAATGGCGGTGATGTTATTGAGAGCCGATCGATGGTGATCGATATCTCAAAACGCAAGCAGGCCGAAGGTGTACTGCGGGAGTCTGAAGAAAAATTTCGATCTGTCACCGAAAAATCGCCCGGTATGATTTTTATTAATAAAAAGGGCAAAGTGGTCTATTGCAATAAAAAATGCGAAGAGGTTATGGGTTACTCGCAGGAAGAATTTTGTAGCCTTGATTTTGATTTTTTCGATCTGATCTCTGAAGAATCTAAAAAAACAGTAAGCTCAGCGTTCGCAAAGCACTTGAAGGGCCAAGATGTCGAACCATATGAGTATCGTCTTGTTACCAAAGGCGGCGATGAACTTGATGCTATAATTGCCACCAAACTGATTCAATATGAGGGCGATACGGCTATATTAGGGATAGTGACAGAAATTACTCAGCGCAAAAAAATGGAAGATGCACTAAGTGAAAGCGAGGCTAAATTCCGGGCCCTGGCCGAGTCAGCTCCTGCTGCCATAATAATAACAGCCAACGAAGACCTAATTTATGTGAATCCGGCTTTTGAATCCATCACCGGTTTCACCAAGGAAGAAGCCATGGATATGCGTTTTTGGGATATAGTCCATCCTGATATGCAGGTGCTTGTGAGGGAGCGGGGGCTGGCTCGGCAACGGGGCGAAGCCGCTCCCGCTCATTATGAGATTAAAGCCGTTACCAAAGACGGCCAGGAGAGGTGGTTCGAAGTGGCTGCCGCTTTAATCAACTATGGTGGCCAAACCGCCACTTTAGCCATGGCCTATGATATCACTGACCGCAAGCTGGCAGAGAAGGCGCTACAAAAATCTGAAAGCCGTTATCGCCAGCTTGTCGAGACCATGAATGAAGGTCTGGGGGTAGCAGACCAAGACTACAAGTTTACTTATGTAAACGATAAATTCTGCAAGATGTTAGGATACTTTCGAGATGAAATTATAGGCCGTCCTCTCATTGAATTTGTCCACGACGATTTCAAAGAATTGATGAAAGATCAGATGGCCCGAAGACAAAGAGGCGAAGAAAAAAGGTACGAGCTGGCCTGGACTACAAAAGATGGCAATATGATACATACACTTGTATCCCCGAGGTCGATGCATGACGAAAGTGGGCGTTTCATCGGCAGTATGGGTGTTCATACAAACATAACCGACCGGATAAAAGCCGAGGAGGCTTTACGCGAAAAAGATACCAAATTGGAACGTCAAGCTAAGAACCTCATAGAGATGAACACCGCGCTTAAAGTTCTCATCGAACAACGCGATAAAGAAAAAACAGAGATAAAAGAAAGCCTGTCGGCCGATATAAAGAAAATAGTTTATCCTTATGTTGAAAAATTGGAAAATATAGGTTTGAATCAAGATGCACAAACATTTGTGAATATACTCAAGTCAAATATTAATGATCTCATTTCCCCTTTTGCAAGCACCTTATCTTCAACATATTTTTCACTTACGCCATCTGAAATTCAAATTGCTGATCTAATCAAACATGGTAAAACAAGTAAAGAAATCGCATCGATGCTAAATGTCTCTCCCAAAGCGGTTTCATTTCACAGAGGCAATCTTCGTAAGAAATTAGGTTTGTTAAATAAAAAAATTAATCTTAGAACTTACCTCCACACCTTCCCTCATTAATATACCAGTTTTATACTGGTATATTCCTCGTATTTATTTATTATTTACAGTTATTGGAATTTAATATAATTGTGCGAACCACATAATACGCATCAATTTCATATTCATAAACAAAAAATAGCCTAAATTTATAATTCTGCATCGTTTCAACAGGCTGGATCAAATAGTGCTGTTTGGAGAAAAATTTATTTTTGAATATTTTTAAAAACTTTAAAACAATGTGGCCCTATTTTGGCTTATAGATCCACACTTCTATTAATCTTAACTTGCAGGGGGTATAAAATGACGATTACCAAAAGAATTATGCTATTAGTTGCGTTGACTATCATGCCTTTGATGATTTTCGGTGCGGCGGCAGAAGCTCAGGAATTTTTCAATGGATTCGAATCGGATACTAACGGCTGGGATGTTTTCGGCGGCACATTTGATGCCGTGAGAGTTGCCAGTGGTACCAACGGCATAGCTTCGGCATCCGGAGACTGGCATGCGGAAGCCCAATCACTGGTTGGCATTCCAGCCGGCAATTGGGGAGGCTATAGTGGGAATCCTGCCTGTGCCAGTACCGATTGCGCTGCCGGATCCTTTCCCACCAACGGCTATATCACCGCGGTTGATATCTACCTCGATGTGACTGGAGGGTTGGTAAATGATACCCGTATGGATTTCACTTCCGCGATCAATAAACCGGACGGGAACCACCGCCGTGATTTTGCATTTAATACAGGGTTTTATAATGATGCCGATGGAAGCCCGGGTTCGGGCTCCAATAGATTTGTTATAAGCGCAAGCAACAACACAGGCAGGAATAATTCATATCCCAAAAATCCGGACAGAGATCCTGTGGCCATTACGGCTACCGGTTGGTACACTTTTCAGCATAAGTTTTATGACATCGGTGGAGGGGTTCTGGCGGTCGAATTGAGCATAATAGATACGTCCAATGTGGTAATACAAACCTGGACTTTGACCGATCCGACCGACATCATCGGGACAACGATTGGTGGTAATCGCTATGGTTGGTTTGCTGCCAACGAATTGTCGGTTCTGGCGTTCGACAACACGCTGAGATCCGGCATTGATGCAGTATGTGATCCTTCCGACCCGGCAGACAGGGCACCGGAATCGGGTTCCGGCACGCAGGCGGATCCTTATGTAATCGCAGATTGCTGCCAGTTGCAGGGAATAGCAGATTACAATGGCAAATATTACGTTTTGGATAATGATATTGACTGTTCGGATACGGTAAACTGGAATTCTGGAGCCGGCTTTATACCTTTGGGAGGTAATGGTGGTTTGATATACAGCGGAGGCGGCCTGGATGGCCAGGGCTACGTCATAAACGACTTATATATTAACGACGCCCTATATACAGGCTTCTTTGCCAGAACCAGCAATGTTGAGTTTAGAAATTTTGGTCTGGAGAATGCTGACATCAGCGGATCATACCTTGTCGGCGGTGTAGCATCCAATGCCTATAATGGTACCTCCATTAGCGAAGTGTATGTAACCGGTTCCATTTCCGGCAGCAGTACTACTGTCGGTGGAATTGTCGGATCTGCGGGTACCGGTTTCAAAATCAAGGATTCTTATTTTGTTGGTCAGGTAACGGGAACTGCGGTCCTGGGAGGGCTGATAGGGGTCGCAACCAATACGAATGGCATTGAAAATTGCTACGCTAATGTAGCCGTTACCGGAACATCTCACAGCGTCGGCGGGTTGGTGGGCAATTTTGGAGGTGCAATTTATCCCGCAGCGATTTCCAACTCGTTTGCAACCGGTACAGTTGAGAATGGTACCTATACATATAAAGTCGGCGGTTTGGTCGGTTATCTGGCCGCCGGCGGCAGTGTTTCGAATTCATATTGGGATAACGATAAAGATATTTGTATCGGTCTGGATTTAGGTGTCGCATCCGATTGCAAACTGGCAAATCCGGATGAATCCCAATTCTACAGCAACTGCAATGAGCCGGAGTTGCAATGGGATTTTGTCGACGTGTGGGCGTTCGATGATGATACTATGGATAGTTTGCCGTGCCTGAGATGGGAGGATTGTGATTATGCAGATGTTTGCACTTTGGAAGTTTGTGAATACGCCGATCCGGCAGACAGGGCACCGGAATCGGGATCCGGAACACAGGCTGATCCGTATGTGATAACAGATTGTTGCGAATTGCAGGGTATTGCCGATTTTAACGGTAAATATTACGTTTTGGATAATGATATTGACTGTTCGGATACCGTTAACTGGAACGACGGGGCTGGATTCAAACCGATAGGTGGTAACAACGGTTTAATTTATGTAAGAGGCGGATTGGATGGACAGAGCCATACGATCAACGACTTGTATATTAATAAAAACGGCGCCTATACGGGATTATACGCTAGGGTGTATAATGTCGAGATCAGCAATTTTAACCTGGAAAATGCCGATATAAGTGGATCGTCAATTATTGTTGGTGGTATCGCTGGAAATGCATATGGAACGGGATCGTCTATAAGTGAAGTGAATGTATCGGGTAGTGTTTCCGGGATCAGTTCTGTTGGCGGCATCGTCGGTTCAGCAGGAACAGGCTTCACCCTTAAAAATTCTTCTTTTCTCGAAGGCAAAGTCTCCGGCACCACCAGCGTTGGGGGTGCGGTGGGTGTCGCGACAAACATTAATGTTATAGATAATTGCTACTCCAATGCGTGGGTCTATGGAACATCACACAGCGTTGGCGGGTTGGTCGGCAATTTTGGTGGAACTGCCTCAACAGTCATGGATTCGTGCGCAGAAGGCAATGTTGACACCGGCAGTTACACTTTTAAAGTGGGCGGGCTAATCGGTTATCTCTCGAAGGGTTCCGTCAGTGGGCTAAATTGGGCCAACAATAAGGTTAATTGCATCGGCTATGATCTGACCGGAGCACCGGCTTGCGGCACCGCATGCCCCTAATATTGCCTCATTCTGAGACAACTTTAATAAACCGAATTAATAACCGGACTTTGACAGCGGTGAGCCGTATGACGGCTCCGCTAAAAATAACCGTCCTTTCCTGAAGCAAAGGCAGCGTCAGCAATTGACGCTGCTTTTTTTGTGAGGAGAGATTGCGGGATTCACCCTTTTAAACGTGATACCTCTCCTGTACGTCCGGATCGATCTCGAGGCCCAGACCCGCCCCCTGGGAAATTGGAAATAAACTTTCAACACCTGGAAAGTCTTTAAACACACCGGCAAACAACTGTGGATTGGCAGACTTTTAATATATCTGACAAGTATATGGAATTGGCAATAATTTCAGATAGAAAACGATTTCACCACGTTTTTCACATTCTTTATCTGGTTTATGATTCATATTCAACCATATTATTTGGCTTTCTGGTATGTCTTTTTCCTTGGCTATCTTTTATCAGGCATAGCGTCTCAATTAAGTGCATACGATGACGAGTTGCTGCATAAGACGGGTCACAACCTGCGCCAGATCGCGTGCCAGGCCGCCCAACTGCTGGAAGAAGAGACGCGGCAGGCAATCACCGGCATCCGGATAGGCCTGGTGCCGATCCAATGGGGCCTGGGCAAGATTGAGGGATTTTGTGAAGCAAACGCCGCCATTTTAAATCACCTTGGATTCGGCACCTTTATCTCCAGGCGATCGGATTTGGTAGGATTGGCCGAAGCCTATCAATCCAAGGCCGATGCTATCTTTTTATCCGATGACAATGACTTCGTTGTGTTGAACGCCGAATCCCGTCAATATGTCCACAATTCAGATGCCACCGGCAAAGGTTTTGCGGCCGGCCTGGATTTGATGGCCAATGGTGTGGCCGATAAAACAGTTCTGGTCATGGGGTGTGGAACAGTCGGCCAAAGTGCAATTTCAACCTTGCTGGGCTATGGCGCCATGGTGACCATTTACGATATCGATTCTTCAAAGTGCCGCATGTACAAAAAGTCTATAGCCGGGGCGGCTTCAGACCGAACAACGGTCGCAACGGATATTCGTGCCGCACTTTCCAGGCACACCCTGGTGGTCGATGCCACCAACGCGGCTGAGATCATAAGCGCTGAGGATATCTCGCCCCGGACATTTATCGCCGCGCCGGGAATACCGCTGGGCTTAAGCCGTGATGTCCGAGATAAGATCGCAGATCGCCTGCTGCACGATCCACTGCAGATCGGGGTGACGACCATGGGCATGGAGGCAGTTAAACAAATAGCTCACAGAAAAAAGCAGCACACTTAGGGCTCGGCTTTGGTTTGCCCCGTTAAAGTTCAGGGATATACGCCCATGTAATACCGGAGTATTGGGAAATACATTGAGGTGTCGATAACGGTTACGGATCTATTTCATGTTTGACCGTAAGCTGCTCACAAAACTGAACCGTTGCGCCTGGAAAGTTCTGAATCTTTATTTGACTCAAGCCCTACCCTATGACGATGCCAAAGCCGGTGCGGCAATCGCTGTCCAATGCTTTGGTGATTTTCAAAATTTTAATTTTGACAACAAAATCCGCTTTGGTTAATCCGATGATTGTTGTTTGCATAAATGGACGCTTCAATATGTTGGGTTTTCGCTGAAATCCATACACAATTAACTATTTTCCATTTAGCCGCTTGGAAAAAGCAACTTCCAATCTTTCTTTTTTTTTAGGCCATTACCACAAAGTGTCAACTAAGTCGCCAATTTTAAAACACATCCAAAAAAGCAATTATGATCTAAGGTAATTAGAGAGGAAAATTTATACATAATTTTAATCAGTTACACATAAACCTCACCTGTTTTGCTACTTTTCATAAAGCTTGGCATTGCTCTTGCTGTTAGTATTTATCAAAAGCCTTCTTTTAAATATTTGTGTTGGGTCAAATTGTAGAAGACATTCAAGTGAAATGAGGTGATGTTCCGTGAAGCATCAATATTACGAGGGTCTAATCAATCTTTCATTTCTACTAATAATATTGTTGGTGTCCTGCGCTCAATTTCCTTCGGATTATCGAAATGACGGTTTTTATCTCATACAGACCGCCTTTGACTCCTACGAGGAAGCAAATGGTTTAAACATGGAGGTAGAACTGAAAAGCGTCAGAGTACATATCGTAAGTGACCGGAAATATTTTAAATGGAAAAAAGCGGCGGCCTATGATTCTCGAATGCTTGGATATGCGACAACGGGTAATGAAATATTTGTTTTTGGAAGAAAATTAGGCAACAAAATCGTTGTCAACCAAGCCATTCTTGGCCATGAACTCAATCATCTGTTGAATTATCAAAATCCAATAGTCGCGAATCCCGATCGACTAGATACTATAGAACATGAGATCAGGGCATACGGCCGGTAAGATTATATTGCGATAATTGCTGCCTTAAATTTAATGATGCATTTTGCACTGCAGCTTGCGTTTTTTGGCTACAAGGGCCGCAATCTTCTCCTCCTGGGGAAAAACATAGGGGAAAAGAAAGGGTCGCATCTTAATTATTAATTATTGATATTAAATTTCAAGCAAGATAACCCGCAATCGAATTGCGTGACGACAGACACTATCTATCGAGCATTTTCTGTAAGAATTTTATTGGCGTTTTAGGCCGGCCCCATTAATTGAGTTTCATAAAATATTAGAAAATAAGAGCGCTTTTATATCGATTTGAAAGGAGGTTTGTACGATGGCCCGGCCTTTGCGGATAGAGTACCCCGGTGCATTCTATCATGTTATAAATCGCGGCAACGCCGGAGAGGATATATTCATAAATGACCGAGACCGAAAAAATTTTTGGAATACCTTGAAACAGATTGCTTGCTTTCCGTGTTTGGCAAGCGCCGTAAAGTGGCTGCCGAAAACTATCGGGAATTTGTCGAGAATCGCAGCCTGGCCGAGGTTGAGAATCCAGCCGTAAATTTGGTGGGTGGGTTTATTCTTGGCAATTCCGATTTCGTCAATTGGGTTAAGGAAACGTTTCTTGCGAAGCGTTCCAAGAAAAGGGATATTCCGCAGCTTAGCGAGTTAAAGCCCAGGCAATCGGCAGAGCGGGTCGTGGCGGCAGTTTGCGTAGAATTTGACTGTACCACAGATTTGATTTTGCAAAAGGGTCGCAAGAAAAATATGGTTCGCGATGTCGCCATCTATCTTAGCCGGGAATTAACCGGCGATAGCGGCGTTAATTTGGGAAAATATTTTGGCAATATATCCGGCGCCGGCATCACCGTCAGGTACAACCATTTGGCAAGGCAAATTCAGTCCAATCATAAGCTTAGAAGGCGAAAAAAGCGGATTAAAAGTAAAATAATTAATAATTAAGATGCGACCCCTTTCTTTATTTTGAACGCCGAATCCCGTCAATATGTCCACAATTCAGATGCCACCGGCAAAGGTTTTGCGGCCGGCCTGGATTTGATGGCCAATGGTGTGGCCGATAAAACAGTTCTGGTCATGGGGTGTGGAACAGTCGGCCAAAGTGCAATTTCAACCTTGCTGGGCTATGGCGCCATGGTGACCATTTACGATATCGATTCTTCAAAGTGCCGGGTGTACGAAAATTCTTTAGCCGGGGCGGCTTCAGACCGAACAACGGTCGCAACGGATATTCGTGCCGCACTTTCCAGGCACACCCTGGTGGTCGATGCCACCAACGCGGCTGGAATCATAAGCGCTGAGGATATCTCGCCCCGGACATTCATCGCCGCGCCGGGAATACCGCTGGGCTTAAGCCGTGATGCCCGGAATAAGATTGCAGATCGCCTGCTGCACGATCCACTGCAGATCGGTGTGGCGACCATGGGCATGGAGGCAGTTAAACAAATAGCTCACAAAAAAAGAAGCGCATATAGGGCTCGGCTTTGGTTTGCCCCGTTAAAGCTCAGGGATATACGCCCATGTAATACCGGAGTATTGGGAAATACATTGAGATGTCGATAACGGTTACGGATCTATTTCATGTTTGACCGTAAGCTGCTCACAAAACTGAACCGTTGCGCCTGGAAAGTTCTGAATCTTTATTTGACTCAAGCCCTACCCTATGACGATGCCAAAGCCGGTGCGGCAATCGCTGTCCAATGCTTTGGTGATTTTCAAAATTTTAATTTTGACAACAAAATCCGCTTTGGTTAATCCGATGATTGTTGTTTGCATAAATGGACGCTTCAATATGATGGGTTTTCGCTGAAATCCATACACAATTAACTATTTTCCATTTAGCCGCTTGGAAAAAGCAACTTCCTATCTTTCAAACCTGCAGATATCAACTAATCGTCAGAAATCAATGGCCAGAATTTTTGATGATATTTTCAATTACAGGCTTGAGTATCAGATTGAAGTTTTCTGCAATGTATCTGAAATTAAGACAGATGGTTAAATGAAGTGATACTCAAATGATCTTCACTTGGCCATCGCAGAAAAAATATGCCATTTTCCGGTTAGGCTTCCTTAATTCTTAATTTGTTAATATTCATTCTTCCTTTCCAAGAACCTCATTAACCGCACCTGGAATGATTCCCGCTGCTGTAATGTCTGCGGCAACTTTACGGATGTGCTCGCTCAGGATCTGTTCGTTGTCATTACGAATATAGGGCCTGTCAGCAGACGGTGCGGTTCCAACAACCTGCAGTATGGCTTCATACAGCTTTGAGGTGGATGGCGACAGGCACCGGCGGGCATCATAATGGCCGGCAACCAGACCGGTTCGTAGGTCGACGGCCTGCACCCCGAACAGCAGCGCAACGGCCATATACTGTTGAAAGGCTTCGATGGATTGGCGTGCCAGATTGGCCGATCCCAGCCCTTGGCTGTTGATGTTCTGGTTGAACTGCTCGGCATGGGTGGGAAACCGGTCTACTAGGGAGTTGCCAAGAAAGGTGATCACGGGCATTATCGAATTGCCGTTAATTTGCAGGCCCTTAAGTCCCATGTTAACCTTGCGTTGCGGGTTGCCGATCAAAGACGGTGGTAAGCCGTTACTGAAGGCCGGGGCCACCAGTTGGGCAATCTGAGTGTCGAGATGTTTGGCCAGCAACCCCAAATAATAACGCAAATGGTCCATGGCTATGGCGACGTACTGGCCGAGAAAATTGCCGCCGTGAAAATCCTGACCATTGTCGGAGTCAATGAGTGGATTGTCCGCGGCCGAATTTATTTCAACGGTTACCTGCCGGGCAACCTGTTCCAGATCGTCCACGATAGGGCCCATATACTGTGGCAGACAGCGCAGCGAATAGCGGTCCTGAATCAGGTCTCCACTGGATCGATCATGCCGTACATCCAGTTCATCGCGTATTAGTTTTGGTCCGGACAACAGCTCGAGCATTCGGGCCGCCGACCATATCTGTCCCGGATGGGCCTTGTGTGAGTGAATAAATGGATGAAAAGATTGGTTTGCCGGACCGGGCGGCTTCAGTAATATAGTTGTGGGAGGCTTCGACGCGTTGTAAAATCTCCTTTTCTTCGGTCAATTTCACCTGAGCGCCAAACCGTGCCACCTGCACGACATCATTTATTGTCAAACCCCGGCTTCGCAAGATGACCTGTGAATCGGTCATTCGTTGATTAGGCCGGTTTTGGTGGGTTGTAGATTAAAACAATTTGCGCACCTCTGATGAAATTTATGGGTATAGTCATAAGTAAAAAATAGTGTGAATTATTTATTTATCAAGGCGGCGGCTTTCCAGCTTCCGAAGCCTGAATGGCCTGCCAAATCCTGCCGGGTGTTAAAGGCAGCTCGCTGACGCCCACACCTAGCGGTGACAAGGCATCGTTTAGCGCATTGGCTAACACAGCCGGAGCAGTCATCGCACTTCCCTCTCCGCAGCCTTTGGTGCCGAGAACCGAAAAGGGAGAGCGGGTGCTGACGTGGCCAATCTTCACTGCCGGAACCTGCGGCGCTGTCGGGCACACATACTCATTAAAGGAAGGTGTCAGGAAGTTTCCCTTTTCATCATAGGCAAGTTCTTCAAACATTGCCCCGCCCAGACCATGGAGGATGCTGCCGTATATCTGGCCCTCAACGCGCTGGGGATTGATGACGGTTCCCGTATCGTGAACCGAAATATACTTAACAATGTTAATCACTCCGGTATCGCGATCCACTTCCACCGCAGCTACCTCGGCGATAAACCCATAGGTACTCGAGCTGTTGACACGGTCGCGGTCATCGACCACATCCGATTGGGGAAAGTTGAAAAGATGAGAAATCTCAAGACCGGGACCGATGTCGTCCGGAAGCGAGGTCGGGTTCCAGTGGGCCAACCCGGCCACCCCCCTGAAATCAATGAGCATCTCGGCCTCATCCTCCATAAAGATTTTGCTGTCATTTACGGTCAGTTTTTCTGTCGCCACATTAAACCGATACGCGGCAATTTTTAATACCTTCTCCCGCAGTCTCCGTGCCGCTTGTGCAAAGGCGCTCAACCCGGCCGAAGCGAACCGGCTGGAGTAGTTACCGGAGGAGATCGTCCAGTACCGGGTGAAGGTGTCCATCTCAGTGACAACGTTGACAGCCTCCGGATGGACGCCCAACTCGTCGGCAATCACCTGAGCGACCAAGGCCTCGTGGCCCTGGCCGCTTGGCGTGCTCCCTAAAATCGCGCTGACGCGGCCCATGGGATCCATTTTCACGACGGCGGTTTCTCCCGCGCCGGACTTGGAGTGGAATCCCTTCCTGGCCCGCATCTCGGGGGGGAATGCAAGGTTGAGATACCCCATATTGCTGACGCAGGGCTCCACCGCGACGGCCAGCCCAATGCCGAACAGGCGTCCTTGCTTACGGGTCGCCTGGCGTTGACGCTTCAGGCCGTCGTAGTCCGCCATTTTTAAGGCCTTGCGCAAGCCGGCAGGATAGTCTCCGCTGTCGTACAAACCGCCCGATGGCGTCCGGTAAGGAAACTGGGTCGGTTCGATCAAATTGCGCAGGCGTAGCTCGGCGGGATCCTGCCCCAATTCCCGCGCCAGTCGGTCGACCATACTTTCCAGGCAAAAGTAGAGCTGCTGACAGCCGTATCCCCGGTTGGGTCCCGTGGGCGATTTATTGGTCGTCACGGCATATGCATCGATTTCGATGCTATTTATTTTATAGGGCCCCAGCGTGTTACCGGTGGTGCGGTAGAGATTGGCCGGCTCCGGCGCACGTATATAGGCGCCGTTATTGTCAATGTACCTGGCCCGCACCCCCAGTATGGTTCCATCCTTGCGGGCGGCCAACTCGTAAAACGCTTTGCGCTCCGCTCCACTGCTCAGGGCCATCAGATGCTCGCGACGATCTTCTACCCATTTCACCATCTTGCCCGACTTCTTCGCCGCCAAACCGATAAGCGTCAGATAGGAAGTGATGCCTATCTTGATGCCGAAGCTGCCGCCGATGTCGCGCGGCACAATCAACCTGAGTTTGTTTTCCGGGATCTTCAGGGCTTTGGCAACGAAAGAATGAAGCGCGAAGGGTCCATGGAAGTTAGACCACAACGTTAAAACCTCTGTGGCCTCATCGTAGGAAGCGATGACCACACAGGTTTCAACCGGTGTTGAGCTGTATTTGTGGAAGCGAAATTCCTGCTGAACCACCAGATCGGCAGCGGAGAAGGCCGGGTCGACCTCGCCGTAGCGCAGCAGCCGGTGATTGGCGACGTTGGTTCCCAGTTCGTCATGTAAGATGGGCGCACCGGGTTCCATGGCCTTTTCCTGATCGGTCACGGCGGCAAGCCGCTCGTAGTCGACCGCGATCAATTCGCAGGCATCCTCGGCGACATAGCGATCTTCAGCCACCACGACGGCCACCGGCTCTCCCACATAGCGCACCTTCTCCACAGCCGCACTGTAGTAGTTCATCCTGGCGGGTATACCGGCCGGAAAGGGCCCCGACATCCGGCCGACCTCGGATGCCGTCAGGATATCGAATACGCCTTGAAGAGCCAGCGCTTTATCGATTCTGATGTCGCGAATTCTGGCATGAGGGTGCGGACTCCTGAGAATTGCCGCATGGCAAAGATCAGCAAATCTCAGGTCGTCGGCAAACATGCCCTTGCCTTTCAAAAGTATTTCATCTTCTTTCCGGCTCAGATTCTTGCCGATCCATTTTTCTTTTTTACTGTTCATACGTTTTTCCCCATTTTACTTTTAAACCTAACCGGTCTAATCACGGACACTCTCGGCAGCTGCCGAGACCGCACGGATGATCTGCTGGTATCCGGTACAACGACAGAGCAGGCCGGATAATGCTGCTTTGATTTGCTCCTCATTCGGACCGGGGGTTTCCCGCAAAAGCTCGGTGGCAGCTATGAGCATTCCCGGGGTGCAAAAACCGCATTGTAGTCCAAGATTGTCCTTGAAGGCTTTTTGCAGCGCATTCATCCTGCCGTCATGGGCTAGCCCTTCAACAGTCACAATCTCAGCGTTGTTGGCCTGCACGGCGAACATTAGACAGGATCTGACCGTCTGGTTGTTCATCAGGACCGTGCAGCTGCCGCACCTTCCATGCTCGCAACCCACATGGGTGCCGGTAAGATTCAGATCTTCCCGCAAAAAGTCGCTCAGAAGCTTTCTCACCTCGACTTCTCTTCGGTACTCAACCCCGTTAACCTTCACCCTGATCTCGTATCTCATAGTGCGCTAACCTCCTCTAACTGACGGCCGCCTTCAGGGCACGTTCAATGTATACTGCCGCCATCGCCTGCTGATACGCGGCCGAAACATGCAACCCGCCGCTCGGTCGCAAAATAGACGCCGATGCTTCGGCCGCCTTCTTGATCAACGCCGCGGTCGGACGTTTCCCTCTGAGCACATCTTCTCCCGCATGACAGCGCAAGGGTGTCGCACCGACACCGGCGACGGCAATCCGGACTGCCGCACATCTCTCATTATCATCAAGGGTGACGACGCCAGCTACCCCGACGATGGCATTCGTGTTATAACCTCGGCTGAGTTCCTGATACGACCATCGCTGATTTGACGAAAAGGCCGGGAATTGAACCTCGGTAAGGATTTCCTCTGGTTGAAGGGCGGTGGTATGAGCATCTAAAAAAAAATCCCCTGGACGAATCCGGCGCGTACCCGAGAGGCCCTTGGCGCTTACCTCGCCGCTTGCGGCAAGCAGGACGGCCGGGTACTCCGCCGCGGGATCCGCATGGGCGAGACTGCCTCCGATGGTGCCCCGGTTGCGGATGCCTCGATAACCGATAAACCGGGTCGCTTCCGCCAGAATCGGACATTTTTCTGCAATTAACCGGGACATCTCGATCTCGGTCTGCCGAACCATTGCACCGATTTGAATGGTATTCCCGCGTTCCCGAATGTACTTCAAATCCTCGATATCATTGATATCGATCAGGTATTTAGGCCGGGTATGGCGGAAATTCATCAGCGGCACCAAACTTTGACCGCCGGCCAGAACTTTAGCGTCTGGCCTGAAGCGATCCAGAAGTGCCACTGCGTCATCGACCGTTTCGGGATGAAAGTATTGAAAAGAAGCCGGTTTCATCAGCCCTCCTATTCAAAGGCAGGTAAATACGGGTTAGGGTATAAAGTCTCAATTCAGATCTGCGGCAATCCGACATGTTATTATCCTCAACCCGTCTTTGTTGCTATACGCAATGCTAACCACTATAAACTGGGTAATATCATATTTAGAATATCCTACCCAATTGATATGATAATCAGCGCTTCGGCGCAGGTCAAATATCTATGGTAGCACCCTTTAATCCCTGTCCAAGATGCGACACCGAATCTTTTCACAAGCTCGCCAAAGCCGGGACGGACGCATTTTTTGTTCCTACCGGCTACTTATCCGGCGTGCTGAAGTCTTCCAGGAAATTCGACAGGAAAGTCTCCATGCCCCGATGCGGCATCGGATGGGTGGGAATGAGACCCGTGGCATACCCCCGTTTGAGAAAAGGCTGCAGATGATTCCGGTTGCGGCTGATGACATGAATGGGAACCGACCAGGATGCCTTCTTTCCGGTGATCTGAACATTCGGCTGATGGTCACCCAACACAACTATCAGCGTATCGTCATCGATGAATTTGTTGAGAAACGCCACGATTACTTTTAGCTCATAGGATATGGCAGTTACGTAACCTTGCGAGGCATTACTGAGATCGGGCCAGATGATTGGAAATGTAATGGTTTCCATTTCATGGTAAATTTTACCATCACCAATTTGTGACCAATCCTCCACGTAGGGCGGCTGTCGATGAAAAGGGGCATGGCTGCTGATTAAGATAAACTCGATAAAAAGAGGGTTGGTTTGTCTTTGAATTTCACGGTTAAAGATAAAATCGAGAACATATTGGTCCGGCATGGTTGACCAGCCATAAGCGGGGCCTTTGTAGTCGAAATCCCAAGCATAGTATTTCTTGTGGTAGCCAAAAAACTCGCCCTCGGGCCATGGCCATTGGGTGCCCGGCATAACACTGATGGTACGATAGCCAATGCCGTTGAATAACCGAGCTATAGTCTTGGCAGCCGATGTTATCAGCAAATTATAACGCATTTGGTTGTTGAGATTCACGCCACTGCCCAAGGTAGCATGGGCCAGCCAGGATGAACCTCCGAAAGTCGGTGAATTCAAAAATGCCGAACATGCCGAATACCCGCCTTCAATCAGATCTTTCTCAAGTCTGTTTAACGCCGGCAAAATTTCGGCAAAATGGCGTTTATCTGCATATAAGGTATGACCGTAGGACTCAACAAAAATTAGAAAAACGTTGGACCGTTGCAGCTTATCCATAGACGACGGCGTTTTCTCGATTTTCTTCATCGCGGTATCAATGGCCTTCAGATACTGCTCACGATAGCCATTGACGTGAAGAATAAAATCTCCCTCTTCAACTACTCTATGGAAAAAACCCTGGGCAAATAAGTTTTGTCGAAGTTTGTAGTTGTCCGATTCCAGGGCATACATGGACATGAATGCTGCAATAGTTAAACCCATCACAATGCGGCGTTTTTGAAAATCTATCAGGTAATTATGTATGGTTTTAAAGGATAGCCAGACGCTCCAGGTGATACCCACAAGCAGTGTAATCGTTAAAAATGCGAAAAGTAAAAATTCATTAGAAGTAAAAGTAGTATACAGCAGGTGAATTAGGTCGGGTATGAACTGCGAATCTAAAAATAGATTGAAGGGACGGAAAAAATACATTGGAACCAAGCTGTCGCCAAACCGGAAAAGACGAAGAAATAATACAACAGCGGTCAATGGCACATAAATTAGACGGCTGAAACGAATGCCCATTAAAGTTGTGATACATATGAATCCCAGGATTATCATTATTTCCGGAGATATTTTTAATAGGGTCTGCAGATCTATCCCAACAGCCGGGTATTTGATATTCATTAAGATATTAAGAAAAGCCACAGACAGCAGAAAACCCAGTGCAGGTTTAAGCTTTTTAACGATACGCAGAGAGGAACTATTGAAATTGTTGGTTTGCATTGTTTTTCAGCATCGCTATCCATGTGTTGCAAAAGTTGCTCGGATTCTTGATTAGCCGTCCGGTGAATCCTGGAGAAACCTACCCTCCAGAAATTCGGGCTAGCACATCCATTTGTTTGGCAATGAAGATCAGCTCTCCTTTTTCTATTTGTGCATGCCGCTGCGCAACCCAGGAACCGAACCTTCTCCGGTCAAGCGAGTCATGCCCTTTCAGTTCCTTGAAAATAGTGTGAACGATAAAATGAAGAAAATAAGATTCGTATTCATTATAACCATCTGACCTGGGAAAAACGACCCAATCCGCCGAGCTTCCGGCAGCCAAAATTTCGGCGCCTGAATTTTTAAGGTGCAGGAAAAGATGCCTGCCGGTTTGGCTGTCTCCGGCTTTTTTCCCGTGGATGACCCGGTCGTCCATACTTTGGTTATAGAGCTGCATAACTCGCATTTCGAACTCCCGGTCAATCGATGGCAGCAAAATAGTCTCACCATCATAATTCAATGTCAGGTAAAGTAAGCCGCCCGGCCGGATCAATCTGCAAAAGCGAGGTACGACGTCAGCCGGGTCCACCAAATCCATAAAAGCATGGGCCAAGCCGAAATCCCATTGCCCATCACCGCCTGGCCTTTCAAAACACCGCTCAATATCAGTACATTCAAAGTTCAGTGAGAGTTGTCCTGACGGGCCTTCAAATTTTAAAGTTGCCGTGGGGTGCCCCTGTGACTTGAAGCCACGGCCTGCGGCCCAGCGATTTAGTCGAACGTAAGCTTCCTGAAGAAGACCTTGGTCGGCATCGATTGCCGTGTATTTTGCGCTTATGAGCAGGCCCCAATCCACCATTCTTTCCACCATGGTTCCAATGCCGGCACCCAATTCCAGCACCCGCAGAGGAGAATGAGTATTTGTTTGGCGCAACTGGGCCCTGAGTTTATCGAGGACATTGCGGTTTAAAGCGCCGTCGTCGATTTGCTTCTTAGCTGCGAGATAACGCCCGAAGTCGTATTCTGTTGGTGTGACCAAGTAAACCTCCGTCCGGTCAGTCAAAATCGACAAACTGTTCATCCCTTTTTGCAAACTGAATGACGAGGTCTGAAGTAAGGTATTCTGTCTATTTATGCTTAACCAGCCCCTTTAAAAATCCGTGAATCGCCTGCATGGTGTCGTGCCAATTCGGGCGGCTTTTAAACGTCTGCAATGCAGCCCGACTCATTTTGATCAGTAATTGCCGGTCCTGGTGCAGGCGGCTTATGCTGTGGTTGAGCGTTGTATAATCACCGGGCTCAATTAAAAAGCCGTTGTGTCCCGGTATTACAAACTCTTTAACCGCGCCGGTTGAAGACCCGATGACGGGCAGGGCAAATGCCATGGCCTCCAGATGCGCCATGCCGAATCCTTCCTGGGAATACGGCATGCTAAAAACATGACTCCGGGCGAAGTGAGACGCCAGTTCACCACCGTCTTTAGGGCCTGCAAGATCGACCTGCCGGCTGAGATCTAACTGGTCGATCAGTTTTCTTATCCGTCGGGTATGCGCGGGATTCATTGTCAAACTGCCCACTATCGATAATTGCCATGCTGCGGAAGATGAATTTGATAATCCCTTTATAAGCGGAGCCAATCCTTTATGGGGCAGAACATTGCCGACAAAGACCAACCTGAGAGGTCCATCCATTAGGGATCTGGACCCAATCAGGTCAAATGACGGCAGTTGTCCCAGGCGATCGCCGGCCGGGCACGCGACAACTGATGATCGCTTGCCGTTGAGTAGTGCTTCCACGGTTTTACGGGTCGTATCACTGTTGAAAATAAATGCATCGACTGAATTCAGATAGTGTGTTTCAACCGTTTCATAAATCAAGTTGAGCAAACGGTTTCGCGGCTGGCGGCACAGCACCTGGTGAACAATCGCGACGATCGGAAAATCAGCTTTTCGTTGCAGGATGTGATTGATTCGGCCCAGAGACGGATGATTGAGTTCATCCTGTAAAAGGACATCATAGACTGAGTTTATTAGATTTGACCGAAGTTCCCGCGAAAGACCGTCCAGCAAATGACGGCTGTAGCTGCGGGGGGCGAGAGAAATAATATCGACCCTGCAGCCGCGCTCCCGCAGGTAATCAACCAGAATCCTATCGTAGATATAGCCGCCGGTCAGAGGTTCTAAACCGCCGTATATAATCAGCCCCAGGTGCATTAGAATTCTTTGCGAAATTCCGCCCAGGCAATATCGTTCTCCCAGATTTTAACGGTTAAACTAGCCAGATTGTCGATTCGAATACTTGCTGCAAAATTATTACAGAGAATCCTGGCAAAATGCTCGATACTGGGATTAAGTTCCTTAAACTCAGGCAACTCGTTGAGCGTCTTGTCCCGGTAATAACTCACCCGGGTATCGAGAACCGATTCGATGTCGCAGATATCCGCCAGGTACCCGTGATGATCAAGTTCCCGGCCTTCCAATCTGACTTCAACCACATAATGATGCGCATGGTATTCATTCTCATTCCCCCAGTCACCGCCGACCAGAAAATGGCTGGCGATAAAGTCCCGTTTAACTGCTACCGTGTACATAACGAAGCCCTCCTCGGGTAGGCTGATAAATTTTTTAAAGGTCTAATATTTTGGAAAATACTTGCCGACGCGATTCTTGTACCGATAATACACCTCACCGAATGTACGCTGAAGATAGACTTCTTCCAATCTTACCCGGTAATCCGAGTTAATCCCGAATAAAATAAATCCGAAGAGCATGACCGCACAAGGCAAGCTCAGAAAAAAACCGGCATATATTATCCCCAAACCAACTGTTATCGGATTGCGGATGTAACGGTAAATACCTGTTGTGTGCAATTTAGTCGTTTCGCCAAATTCCTGAAAGGTGACGTGTATTCGCAAAGTTCTTACCCCTATTATGGTCAGTGCATTGCCGATTGTAAGCAGTAAGGCAGTTAAAATGAGCAAAGTGTCTGGCTGAGATTTCATCAAAGGGAATAGATAATTAATCAATTGGGGAAATAATATAGATAACAGGGGTAAAAGCGAAGTCGCCGTGACAAAAAGAGTTGCTAAAATCATCGCCATCAGTTTAGGCATCGAGCGGATAACCAATTTTGCCGGATGATCTATCGATAAATTTTTATCTTTGCGCACCTTAAATAACATTTCAACAGTAGATCCCGCGCTGGGTACCGGGAAAAAACAAATCATAATGATCTGCAAAGCATAGGTTGCCAGTATAAAAGCGTCCAACCAACGCAAGTGGTTCTCCTTTGTCATATTTATCTTTGCTTCAGCCGCTTGTAATGCTTATCGGTTTCCCGGCATTACAGCCTCCCGGCCTCCAGGCTATTAGTAACTTCGCTCTAATCGTAGGTCAGTAACACCTGTACGGCCTCCTGCGGCCTTTTGTCCAGCAATTCATAAGCTTCGCGGGCACGTTTAACTTCAAAGCGGTGGGTGACAAAGCGGGTCGGATTCAGTTGCCGAATCATATCCAGCGCCACCTTCATTCTCCGGCGTTTGGTCCAGCGGTCTGAAAATTGCGGTGCAAGGGTGCTCACCTGGCTGCTTATCAGCCGGATTCGGTTGCGATGAAAACTGCCGCCCAGGTCCAATTCCGCCTTTTTGGTGCCGTACCAGGACCCGATCACGATGCGGGAACTTGGTCCGGCCATTGCCAGCGCCTGATTCAAGGCGGCCGGGTTGCCCGATAATTCAAAAATCAGATCGGCGCCGCTTTTGTCAGATACGGCTTTCAGCATTTTACTCCCTTCCTCGAATGCATCCGATGCTGCCGGATCCAGCACAACCCGGGCCCCTGCGATTTTAGCGTTTGCGCGCCGCTGCGGATAGGGATCCAGCGCCACGAGGTTGCCCAGGGGCAGCCGGGACAGCAGGGCCGTGGTCAACAGGCCGACGATGCCCTGTCCGAATATCAGGACATTTTCGCCGATGATCGGCCGCCCGTCCATTAAGAAATTAACCGCCGTTTCCATTGTCGCTAAAAATGCGGCGTTGACCGGATCGATATCGTCGGGCAGCCGGACCATTTGATCCTGCCGAACCACATAGTGACTTTCGTGGGGGTGAAAGCAGAAGACCAACCGGTCCAGCAGTTCTTTTTTGGCGGACCGGCCGATCTCAACGACCTGTCCGACGGAGGCATATCCATATGCGAGCGGGTAGCCGAATGGACGTGTCAGCGCCGGTATGGCAGCATCGACGGCCAGTTTCGGCGGAAATTTACCGCGATAGATCAGCAGTTCCGTGCCCGGACTGATAGCTGAAATTCGGTTTTCCACCAGAACTTCTTCTTCTTCGGGCACGGGCAGGGGACTTTGAACAAGTTCGATTTCATACGGGTTTTTAAAAATGACCGTAGTTCGCTGCATATCCATACCTACAACCACATAACCAATCACCTAATCAACCAATCAACCACTTATCCAATCAACTAATCTTTTACCAGGCGGGGCTGGCCCAGATAATCAGGTCATCCCCTAAATGTCGGTAGCTCACCTCAGACAGCTTCAAATGCACCTTGGATTGCAAGCCGCAGGAGTCTATAACCGGCAGACCACCCACAAATTTTGGTGAAACCGTCACAATAAATTGATCCACCAGCCGGGAATTGACAAAGCTGGTAATCACACGGGCGCCGCCTTCCACCATGATGCTGTTGATTTGCTTTGCGGCCAGAATCTTCATCAGGGCTTGCAGATCGATTTTACCGTCCCGGGAGGTCTTGCAGCAGATAGACGTTGATCCGGCATTTTGCAGCGCCAGGGATTGCTCACTTCGCTTATCTACGGCGTTTATGATCCAGGGCCGGGTATCGGATCGTTCTACGAGTTTAGCTTTCAACGGGGTTCGCAGGTGCGTGTCCAGAATGATCGGCTGGGGGCTGGTTCCTTCAACCAGCCGGACGTTCAGCCGGGGATCGTCAGCTAAAAGAGTACCGATCCCGATCAGGATGGCCTCGGAGCAGGCACGAACTTGATGGGTCAGGACCGCAGACTCCGGTCCGCTCAGGCCGATGGGCTGCCTGTTTCTGGTCGCAATGCTGCCGTCCACGCTTTGGGCATAGCTGACCGTAATAAACGGTCGATTATTTTTGAGGCGAAATGCTTCGGCCCCGGCCAGGCAGGATTCAAGTCTTTCTATCGAATCGATCGGCATAAATAAAAAATCCCCCCATTTTTGTTCCTTTACAAGTTGGGTGCAATTTTAGATTTTTGAATTTGGATTTTAGATTTAAGGAATTCTGTCCATTATAAATTGATAGAGCGTAGCGATTCCACCAATCCGAAATCCGAAATCCGAAATCTAAAATCCCAAATTATGACTCGTGACGTCATAGGAATACAAACAGGATGAATTGGTCAATAGGTCCGCCGTAGGCGGATCAATAGTCATTTTCTGGGTTCCGGCTTGTCCGGATTGGAGTCCAATAGCCGCATACGACCATCCAGTCTCTAACAAATCCCCCTACTAGGGGCAGCATCACTAGATAAGCCGACAGCGTCGTAACCGGAGGCTTTACAATGGGAAGCAATGCGATGCCGACAAAGCCCATTTGAAATCCGGCTATTATCCGCGCCCCGCGCCACGGCTTATGTTCTATAACCGTTTTTGAAAATTTATTTCTCAGCCGGATGGCGGCCCAAAACACATAATAGGCCAAACCGACGCTCAAATATGCAATCGGCAACTGGCCGTACCAGACCGCCACTAGCGGTGCGATCAACAATCCCAGGGCATCGAGGTTGATATCAAGATACGCGCCCAGGCGGGTTTCGTGACGGTAAGCCCTGGCAACCCGACCGTCAGCGTAGTCCAGAATCGATGATGTGATGTAAAGGAGGCCGGGGGCCCACGAAAGACGGCCGGAGGAAAAACCCGACACCGGCCAGGGTTGAAAGAGATAACCCGCCAAAACGGCAATCAATGCTCCCCGTATGATTGTCAACCATGTACCACAACCCAGGGTTGTGTGCAAAACTTTTTGATCGGGATGGTAATTCCAATTCAAACCGTACCGTATTAGACCCAGCACGTAGATCATGATGGCTGTTGACTGCAAAATCCACTGAGAAGCCTTCGGTTGGGGGCGTCCGCAGATCAAAACCAAAAATCCGCCCAGCAGAATCAAAAAACAAAACCCAACCGCCGCCCACCATCGGGTTCGCAAGCGGCTCAAAATTTCATTGGAATACATATCAAAGATGACAACAAGTTTGAACTTCAGACCTCGTTAATCTGAGTTTTAACCCCTGTTTCTCATTTTGTCTTCAATCAATCAGGGTTTTATGCGATTTTGACAACCCCCGTCAACTCAAATAAACAACTCCCTTCTTTAAAGATTACCTATGAATATAATCATTTCAACTTGCAGCGGTATCCTTAAGGCACTATTTTGATTTCATGGCAGCCCGATCCACATCATATTATTTCTTACCCGGGTGACCTGACAAATAATGTTGAAAGGAGTTTTGACCACTAATGAGAGCGGTACGCAAAAATATCGTCCTAACAGAAAGCAATGACACCATTATAATCGAAGGGAATCACTACTTTCCGCCCGATTCGATCAAGCGGGAGTATTTTCAAAAAAGCGATAAACATACTATCTGTTCATGGAAAGGTGAGGCCAGGTACTACCATATAGCCATAGCGGATAAAGTTGAAGAAAATGCAGCCTGGTAATACCCTGCGCCCAAGGACAAAGCTAAAGAAATTAAAGACTATGTGGCGTTTTACAATTTGGAGAAATAGGGTCTGCCATAAAACCTGTAAAAAGTCTAAACCTTTAGACCAGAATCACCCTTTCTCGGTATAAAATTTGTAGGGCATGGCGTTAACTTGGGCCATTTTATCTCTCACAGAGCTCACATTGATCATTTTTCTTTTATGATTTTAAAGCCGTTTTTTTCAAGTAGCCTTACAAGCTCACTGAATTTCACAGGACCTCTCTATTTTCTCATAAATTTTGCTACAACGGACTTTAAAAAAATATCTATGAATGGCAGCTCGGAATTTTTCTGCAAATGTAGTATCAGAACACGTTTTTTGTTAAATTATGGTATGAATTCAATACAGTCAGGCATGATCTCATTTTCTTTGTACACAAAATATTTTTCTAAAGAGCCATAGTTTCGTTTTGCGGAAGATAATTGCGATCGCCGAAGAAGGGGATCGGCTCCATCGGAAGGGCATGGGTCCGAAATTGCTCTTTCGGTTGCGGTATCCGAAACTATATGGGATTATGGATCAAACTCTGGCCTGGCTGATGAACGATTATGTCAAGACCTCTCTAGCTTAAGAGAGTTAAAAATAATCCGTACCGGAGGTTACTTAAAATGCCTATCTAGTGTTCGAACGGGTATCCAGAACTCTTTGATATTGCTGATTAATATCGCATAAAAGGAAAACGAAGATTTTCCAGTTTAATGCATTTTTTACTTGCATTAAAAACTCGTAAACGGTAGTTATCTT
>Ga0209786_1000104_pt1 | contig 36071 bp, 29 predicted proteins | sample WorMetilvaeELBA2_FD_187405 | JGI IMG/M metagenome (GOLD analysis project Ga0209786, IMG submission 187405) | Marine gutless worms symbiont microbial communities from Max Planck institute for Marine Microbiology, Germany - Olavius ilvae ELBA.2... ...
TTTAGAGAAAACGCTGCTAAATATTGATTTGCTATTGTTCGCCATCGTTTTGAACGGCAGTAATTTAATGAGTGATAATTAGCGGCCGGGCTAACTGGAAAAACGGCCACTTTTCGTTCAGGCACTAATTACCCAACACGAAAATATTTTTATCAGTATACTAAGTTTGAAATAATTTGCCTGAAATCCAACGATTCCAAGCCCAGCTCCGGCAACACCCCCGACAATAGACTGCGAGGTTGAGACAGGAATACTGGAAAAAGTGGCCAGTGTGACAAATACGCCAGCAGAAAAAAGCGAAACAAAAATGGCAAGATCAGGTAATTTCCCGTCGGGAAAGTATTGCTCAAATTCTACTGGCGGGAACTCCTCGTGTACATTTTGATAGGCGTCGGCCGACGAAATCACAATGCCTTTGCCAACGGTTTTCATCACGTGATGGCCCTGTAAAACTCCACCGAGAATCACGAATAAAGCCATCAAAAGAGCTGCCTTATGAAAGCTTATTATGCGGGCGCCAACGGTCGTGCCGACGCAATTGGCCGCATCGTTGGCACCGATGTTCCATCCGACATAAAACCCTGTGATGAGGAGAAAAAGAGCAATAACGATTTCCATGTGTATAGGCTCACAATAGAAGCGATTGGCTTATCAGGACGGAATATCAAGAGATTTCCGACAGAAAAACAGCATTACCACAAGAAGAATTCAATTGTTATATACTGCAATAACGAAAGCCGGGCTCTCGGGGTCAGTGTCAAGCCCTGCGCGAAGAGAATGGTATAAATCGTTATTTTGATACTACTCATATATATTGAATATCTAGAAAAATCAAAGGGGGTTCTAACATGGGATTTTAAAACCACTTCGGATTATATTCAGAGGACTACCGCATATCACAAGTTTCATATCAAGATTTCAAGCATCTTCCCGATATTAAGGTTATCAAAAGGTGGACAAGTTCGATTCACGACAGCGCATTTCGCGTGGGACTAGTTGCCGTGAACGGAAGCAGCCACTTGATAAGGCCCCTGTACCCGATAACCACGATGCCGCTATCCATTTATCAAACAAAATTGCCGCATGAAATCATACAGGCTGAGTTTCATCGCGGCTCCAATCACCTGGTCCTGCTCCAGGGAAACGGGGAGCTATGTTGCCGCACTCTAAACGGGGATACCAAATGGCAGCTGGAACTGGATTGCGATCCCTTCGCATTCTCTATCAGCGGCGACGACAGCCAGATTGCGGTGCTGGGAAACCAAACACTGCTGTTTTACGATCTATGGTCGCGCCAAACGCAGACCATCTCCGTTGATGAAAAAATCCGCCTGCTGCAAAGCCATAAAAATTGCGTGGTGGTCGGCGGCTTTCAAAAAACCCTGACGATGCTCAAATCAAGTGGCAAGGAGCTGGCCAAACTCGAGTGCGAATCTCTTATTCGCCAATTCCGCATCGTGCCGCGTACCGGGCAGGTACTGATTCACCGCGATGATCAAACTTTGCAATGCTGCCGGTTTCCGGCAGAATCCGAATGGCTGCTGGAAAAAATGCCGATCACCAGTGAACTGGTTGCCAGCGACGACGGCCGGAACTGTTATTTTGTGCGATACCCGAATGAGTTGATCTGGGTCGATCTCCAAACCGAGGAATATGCCGTCCTTGATCACGACTTTTTTGTCCGGCAAATCGCAATTTCGGCAGCCGGCACTGAATTGCTCGCGCTTGACAGCAGCAACCGGCTGACGCTTTACGACAGGGAGCTGGCCCCCGTGTGGCATGAGCAGTTGAAGCAGCAGATCCATCAAATCGGGCTTTCAGCCGACGGCGATTATTTCCTGACGACGGATAAAGACAGTGTCGTGAATTGTTTTGCCGTCCAAGAGTCCCGCCGCCATGTCGGCGAATTTATTGAACTCCAGGCCACTCGCCGCATCGTCGAAAAAGACAAGCTCTGGAGTCAATCCCCCGGACTGCCGCGTAAAGTCCACGAATTAAACCACCTGACCGTCTCCCCTTCAGGGTGCCACATTGCATTCATCGGCCTGGACGGAGCGGTTCATGTCTTGAATGAAGCCGGCCGCCAGGTTTTCAAGACGCGCTTCCCGGCTGAAGTGGAAAATATCGTCCTGAGCGCCGATATGAACTACGGATATATATACGGGGTCGGCCAGATGCTTTTAATTGATTTTCGGCAGGGCAGCTCCCGGTACCATTCTTTCGAAATCCCGCTCTGGACACCGCCCCTGGTCAATTTCAGAAAAAAACGAATTTACCTGCTGTCCACTGACGACTTGCTGCGACTATATGATTTCAGCTTCAATTTGCTGGAGAGAAAAGCCGCACAAAAATCCTATCGCCGGGGGATTGTGGCCGAAGCGCTGGGGATCATCCTGTTCAATGACCGCCAGCTTTGCGGGATATCCGACACCGGCACATTATCATTTAACTTCAATCTCAGCGCGGCGCCGACGTCACTGCACAGCGCCGGGAGCTTTTTCTACAGTGTCTTTGAGGATGGGACAGTCATATCGCTGGATGTGTCAAATCCCGGGAGGATCAAAAGCAAATTCAAGAAAATGAAGCGGCCCGTTAAGTTGGTCTCGGTTGAGCCGTTGATTATTTTGGAGGCGCAGGAATCGGTTCAGCATCTCAAACCAGATTTGTCCAGCGCCGGCAGCCAACCGGCCCGGTTTAAAGACTCATTTTTCGTTCTCAAGAACCGCTCGATGCAAGAAATTTGTCGCCGTAGGGACGGGTTTTTCTGCTACGGTGACAACCAGAATCTGATCTGGCGCTTTAAAACCGATGATTTCATTCGCGAGTCGGTCTTATCACACAACGGTATTGCATTTACCGCCGGAGATTCCATAAATTACATTGAACTTGAACCCACAGGCCGGCCAGAGGAACAATTTGCCGATTTTATCGAAATTTGAAATGGATGCTATTCAAAAAGAAATCATACTGGATATAAAATCACGCTACCCGATAATTTACCTGGTCACGTCAGAGGAAAACCAAGCGGAAAAGCTGGTCTGCGAGGCGGGTAAATCGACCCGCAAACCTTGCTATATCTGGAGCCTGACCAACGGCTTTGCCGCTACTGATCGCTTCGGCAAGGCCAAGACCGCCATAGAGGCCTTGGATGCCATCTTGCGATACACCGAGCCGGGGCTTTTCGTACTCAAAGATTTTCATTCCTTCATGGATGATGATCTGGTGATTCGCAAACTGCGGGATATCGTTTCCAATTTGAAAAAAAGCTACAAAACGCTCTTGATCATATCGCCGGTATTGGTCTTGCCGCCCGGCCTCGAGAAAGACATCACACCGGTGGATGTGCCGCTTCCTTCGACGGCGGAACTCAGGCAGATTTTTCTGTCATTGATATCACCGCTTCAAAAAGCCGCCAAAATCAATGTCCGCCTGGATGAAAACCTCATCGAAAAAGTCACCAATGCATCCCGCGGATTAACAGCCAACGAGGCCGAAAATCTGTATGCCAAGCTGGTAGTCAGCAATCCCAATTTCGGGGAGGATGATTTACCCCTAGTAGTCGACGAGAAGAAGAAGTTAATCAGAAAATCCGGTCTGCTGGAGTACTATGGCTATTCCGAGGACATGGAGTCCGTTGGTGGTCTCGACAGCCTGAAATTGTGGCTGCGGCAGCGCGGTCTGGCATTCAGTCAGAAAGCCCGGAATTTCGGATTGCCCGAGCCCAAAGGCTTGCTGCTGTTGGGGGTGCAGGGATGCGGAAAATCCCTGGCAGCCAAAGCCACCGCCGCGCTGTGGAATCTGCCGCTCCTGAAGCTGGATGTCGGCAAGATTTTTGACTCATATCTGGGTTCATCTGAGAAAAACATGCGCGAGGCGATTAAAACAGCGGAAGCATTGTCACCCAACGTATTGTGGCTGGATGAGATCGACAAGGCCTTTAGCGGAATCGGCGGCACGAACACCGGGGATTCCGGCGCTTCGGCGCGGGTATTCGGTACATTTCTGACCTGGATGCAGGAGAAAAGCGCGCCCGTATTTGTGCTGGCGACCGCCAACAACATCCAACACCTGCCGCCGGAGCTGCTGCGCAAAGGCCGCTTTGATGAAATCTTCTTCATCGATTTGCCCAACAGTGCGGAGCGCACCAAAATATTTGAGATCCATTTAACCAAACGCAAGCGCGATTCCCGCGGCTTCGACGTTGCCGGTTATGCCGGACAAACAGAGGGCTTTACTGGCGCCGAAATCGAGCAGCTCATCATCTCCGGCCTCTACCGGGCTTTTGCGAAAAACCGCGAGATTACCAACCAGGACATTCTGGCCGAAATCAAAGAAACCATTCCGCTGTCAATTACCTACAAGGAACTCATCGATGATATCAGAGACTGGGCCGAGGGCCGCGCCCGATCGGCAGCATGAAGAATAATCAGTACCCATCAGCAGATCTGCGCCTATCCTGGTTGTTTTTTTGCTCAGCGGCCCACTTTCTGAAAATCTGCAACGAGATGCCGTCGCTGTCCAAGCGCCAGTTGGGGTAACCCCGGGCCTTGGGATAATAATTATAATAGATAAACGCAGTTATCCGTTGATCTGCTGCCACGCGGTTGAGAAAATCTTTAATCCACGACGGTTTCCGACGATCATCGGCACAGCCGATCTCAGATAGAAACAATGGCTTATTGAGTCGGGAAAGCTGCGTCAGGCTCGGTTCAAAAATCTCCTCATAACTTTGCCAGCGATGCCAGCGATCATAATGATCGCCGAAATTATAGCCGTCCAAGCCGACAAAATCGACAACATCATGGCCAGGGTAATAGGTCAATGGATCTTGCAAAACGCCGCTGTTCGCCGCTGCCACATTCGGTGAAAACATCCACTTGATGTTGGCGGCCGCGGCTTGGCTGAAAAGGCGGTGGATGCGTCGCCATGCTCGTTTAAACTTTTTGGGTTGTTGTCCCCAAGAAAACCAGCCACCGTTCATTTCGAAACCAAAGCGAAAGATCACCGTCTTGTTCCAACGAGCTGCAGCGAGTCCCCATTGCTTGAAATACGTATCCCAGTGCCCAGCTGCAATATCCCGCAAGCCGGCAGTATCTTGGCGTGCATGCCAGGGCGCCGGTTCAAAGCTGATGATCGGTATCAGGTTTTTCCGGGCGCAGATCTCAACGACTTTGCGTGGAAAGCCGCGCTCCCGCGAAAGGTCGCGGAAAAAGAGAACAAATTTCGGTTCCCCGCCCAGCAAATTCAATTGCTGACTCAGCTCCTTTTCAAACTGGTCCGGTGACCATAAAATCTGGTAAACCCCCCACGACAGTTTGGAACTCTGGTCCATAACCAAAACCGGCATGCCACTTGTCATGCCGGGGGAACCGAAAATAATGAACGCAATCGTAAAAAGCCTAAATCTCATATCAGGAGAAACCAGAAGCATTTGCTGTCATTTGAATACCGGATGGAATAACAGATGATTGGCTAAGCTTTGCTATATTGGAATTTTTGAAGCTAAAATAAGATGGTGTGGATTTGATCTGGTGTCAACACGAAACCGTTTTCTCGCGCCATCCCGCGTGGCGGTGGCCCCGGTTTGAGCTGCATGTCGAAATTAGTCTTGATATGGAAACGGAATTTCCCACTGAACACCCTTAAATAAAGAAAGGTCGAGAAAATTTCGCAGCGTTTAAATACTTTGATGAAAAAAATTCTGACTTATTTTAGATGAATGTCGATCCTGTCGATGCTTATTCGTCATATTAGTAGAAGCGTCAATCAATTCCCGGATCAGTGTCATCTATCAATTGATAAATCAAGAAGGCGGGCAACCCTGCTTAATGGCTTATTTACAGCGCAACTTCAGAAAAGTTTCGGACGGTTGACAGAACATTAATTAACCTTAAAAAAGCGATGAGAAAAGGAGACAAACAATGAGATACATCATGTTGATTTATATGAATGAGGCTGAAGCTGCGTCCATCAGTCAAGAGGAGCAGCAAGCTGTCTTTGCCGCATATGGGGCTTTTACCAACGAGATTCGTGAAAAGGGCATCATGCACGCCGGCGATGCTTTGCAGCCGAGCAGCACGGCCAGGACGGTGAAGGTCAGGGACGGGAAGCTGGTTTCTACAGACGGACCGTTTGCCGAAACAAAAGAGCAGCTGGGTGGCTATTATATTCTTGACTGCAATGATTGGGACGAAGCCGTGGCCTGGGCCGCCAAGATACCCACGGCGCAGTCGGGCAGGATTGAGGTGCGACCCATTATGGAAATGGGTTAAAGCAATATATCGCCGCATCTATAATAAGAGAGTGGCGAATGACCGGATCGTTTTCCAACCTTTTATTCCGCATTCGCCACTTAAATTACAAGGAGGGAAAAATGCAGTTTATGCAAAAAAGGGTTCCATTGAAATTCGTCCCGTAATGTCGTAATAACAGTCTCTATGCCGCCCAACGTTCATCAAGTTATTGAGGATACATGTCGCCAGGAGTCCGGTCGTGTTATCGCCACTTTGATCGGCCTGGTAAAAGACTTTGATCTGGCTGAAGATATCCTGCAGGACGCTTATAGCATCGCCCTGGAGCGTTGGCCGACTAAAGGCATCCCCCGCAATCCGGTCGCGTGGCTCACCACCACGGCCCGGCGCAAAGCCATCGACCGGCTGCGGCGTGATCAGACCCTGGCCCAAAAGAAGATGATTTTGCAGAGTCTGATCGAACTCGACCAGCAAATGCACGAAATTCCCCCGGCAGAGGCTATACCTGATGACCGGCTTAAACTGATTTTTACCTGTTGCCACCCGGCCTTATCGATCGAGGCCCGTGTGGCTTTAACCCTCAGAACGCGGGTGGTTTGACCACAACTGAGATCGCCAAAGCCTTTCTGATACCCCAGGCGACCATGGCCCAAAGGCTGGTTCGGGCCAAACGCAAGATCAAACAAGCCGGCATTCCCTATCGGATGCCGCCGGTTCATTTATTGGGTGAACGTCTTGATTCGGTGCTGGCGGTAATATATCTGATTTTTAATGAAGGCTATAACGCCAGCGTCGGCGAGCATCTGATCCGGCGCGATCTGTGTGCCGAGGCAATTCGTTTGGGCCGGGTCCTTACCCGGCTGCTGACCGACAGCCCGAATCTGTCGGAAGCCCCGGAGGCTTTAGGACTGCTGGCTCTAATGCTGTTGCATGACGCGCGCCGCAAAGCAAGAATCGATGACACCGGCAACCTGGTAACCCTCGAGGATCAGGACCGCTTGTTATGGGACCGGGCCGAAATCGATCAAGGATTGGCGGCCCTGGAGCAAGCCCTGCAAATGCAAAAACCCGGCCCTTACCAAATTCAGGCCGCCATCAGCGGGCTGCACTCCCAGGCGGCCGGTGCCGCAGAGACTGACTGGAACCAAATTGCACTGCTGTATCAAGAACTGGCCAAGTTTAACCCGTCGCCTATTGTAGAACTCAACCGCGCGGTTGCGGTCGCCATGGCCGATGGACCTCTGGTTGGGCTTGCATTAATTGACGAAATTGGTGATACGGAAGCCATGACCGGTTATTATCTCTTTCATGCCGCCCGGGCCGATCTGCTGCGCCGCAGCGACCGTCTGGATGAGGCTAAAGTCGCCTATCAAAATGCGCTGAGCTTAACCCGAAATGATGTTGAACGGGCCTACCTGCAGCGTCGTATAAATGAAATCGAAGCGCAAAAATTATCTTAACAAAATCTGAAATGCTTCCTCATTCACCTTAGACGGACTCTGATAGCCACTTATTTTTCGCACAAATTGCAGCGCACAGGCAAGAATCTCTGCTTCAGTGGCTGGCGGGTCGAAATTGAACAAAGTTTTAATGTTCCGGCACATGATATAGCCTCCAAACATTTTTTTGCCGGATCATTCCCTAATGGGCTTCCAACCAATTTGCACCGACTCCCACCTCTACAACCAACGGGACTTCCAGGGTAACGACCTGTTCCATTTCCTGCTTGGCCAGCGCAACGACGATTTTTTCTTCATCTTGCGGCGTATCAAAAACCAGTTCATCGTGGACGCTCAGGATCATTTTGGTCTTTAATCTCTCTCTTTCCAGCCGTTTTTGAATGGCCTTCATCGCCAATTTGATGATTTCGGCCGCCGTCCCCTGGATGGGGGTATTGACCGCGGCCCCTTCTGCCATGCGTCGGTGCAAGCCCCGCCCGTTGATGGCCGGCAGATATCGACGCCGCCCCATCAGGGTTTGTGCATATCCTTGCTTTCGGGCCTGATCCAAAAAATGCTCCTGCAGGGTATGAATCGTGGCATACTTTTGAAAGTATCGTTGAATAAAACCTTTGGCTTCCGTTTTAGAGGTATGGGTAATCAAAGACAATCGTTCAGGGCCCATACGGTAAATCAAGCCGAAATTGACCTCCTTGGCTCTGGCGCGCATCTCCCGGGTGACCTGATCTTCCGGGACTTCGAATATAGTCGCTGCCGTGAGTGCGTGTATATCGAGGTCTTGACGATAAGCGGCCATAAAAGTCGGATCCTTGGAAAAATGAGCGACAACCCGCAGCTCAATTTGACTGTAGTCCGCTGAAACCAACACGTGATCCCGGTCTGAAGGAACGAACACCTGCCGGATTCGTCGTCCTTCCTCGGTCCGTATGGGAATATTCTGCAGATTGGGATTATCCGAAGCCAAGCGACCGGTGGCGGCCACGGTTTGCCTGAATGATGAGTGGATAAGGTTGCTTTCCGGATTCACAAATTCAGGCAGCTGATCCACATAGGTATTTTTCAGCTTGTTCAGTTCCCGGTATTGCAGGATCAGTCCCGGCAAAGGATGCGCCTGCATCTTCTCCAGCGTCTCTTCATCGGTGGACATCTTATTGCCCGTCTTGATTTTTTTGGGCTTGACCTTGCATTGTTTATGAATTTCCAGTTTGTCATACAGGATAGACTGCAGTTCAAGGATGGAGTTTATGTTAAACTTCTCCTCTGCAACTTCATAAATTCGGTCACTCAATGCCGCCAAACGCTTTTCAAATTCTTCGGAGATCTTTCCCAGGCCGGCGGCATCGATCCGCACCCCGTTCTGTTCCACTGCCGCCAGCACTTGGGCTAACGGCATCTCGACATATTGATAGGTTCGCAGCATGTGAGTCTGCTCCAGCTGTTTCAGCAAATGACTGGCCAGCTGCCCCATCACACCGGTCATTTCACAATAAGCCAGATAATATTCCGATGTTGACTCGATAACCTGTTGTTCTCCTGACGGCTTTTGCTTTTTAGTCTGGATAATGTAGTGCGGCAAATAGTGCAATTGGCGGGATATTATCGCTGCCAGGCTAAAATCCCGTTCATTTGATTCAACCAGGTGGGCGGCCAGCATCACATCCACGATATTGTTGCCGGTGCGGATGCCACGCGGGGCCAGCAGCTGCAGAAGATGTTTCCAGTCGTAGACGATTTTTTCAATATTGGCGGATGCCAGCAAAGACCCCAGCTTTTCGAAGATGAAAGTTTGATGTTGCGCTAAATCCGGGTCATCGAACGGTAGAAACCAGGCCTGAGCAGCGTCCACCGCAAGTACCAGGCCTTCGATTTCACCGCCGATAAAGCGATCCCCCTTCCGGATAACATCCAGGGATATGCGCTTCAATTCGGCTGCTGACTGGATCAGCGATTGAAACCGATCGATAGATTTCACCAGATTCGGCGTTATCGGGTCTACCTGGATTTCCACCGCCGGCTGCTCGTCGGATTTCCCATCGATTTTTGCCGATGCCGACGCCGCTGCTCTGCCCGTAGAGCTGAGTTTTTTGAGAAAGGACTTGAATTCCAGCTCTTCCAGGATTTCGGTCAATTGAGGATTGTCGAGCAGACTCCGGTGATCCATTCTCAGCTCATCCAGGGACAATTTCAAGGGCACATTCACATCAATGGTCACGAGCTCGCGGGATAAAAATGCATTTTCCCGATCATTGACCAGTTTTTCCAGCATCTTATTTTTTGGGAGTTCATCGATATTTTCATACAAATTTGGAATAGAACCATATTTCGCGATCAGCTTGACAGCCGTTTTTTCGCCAACCCCCTTCACACCGGGGACATTGTCCGAGGAATCCCCCATCAAACCCAGAATATCGATCACCTGGTCGGGGCGGCATCCAAATTTTTCCTGAACATGCTTGAGCCCCAGTTTCTGATTTTTGTGGTTGTACATGCAGTGCTTGTTGGTGATCAGCTGCATATAATCTTTGTCACTCGTCACCATGGCCCCTTCGATTCCCTTCTCCGAACACATGCGCATCAGGGTGCCGATGATATCATCTGCCTCGTATCCGGGAAACGTGATAAACGGCAGCTCAAGCGCTTCGATCAGCTTTGGCAAATAGGGCAGCTGCTCCACCAGATCATCGGGCATTTTCTCGCGGGTGGTCTTATACAAGGGATACTGTTTGTGTCGAAATGTGGGTTCAATGGTATCGGAGACCACGGCTAAATAATCCGGTTTCTCCGCATCGATAATCCTCACGACCTGTGAAAAAAACCCGTAGATGCCGCTGGTGTTGAGTCCTTTGGAGTTGATCATGGGACTGCGGATCATCGCAAAAAAATTCCGGTATAGAATCGCCATTGAATCCAACGCAAACAGTTTAGCCATAAGTCCTCTATATTTCGGGTAAATCGAGGTTTTTAACGACACAAATCACCGGAGCATGATCGGATGGTTTTGGCTGCGACCGGTTGTCAATATCAATTTCACAACTTTGGCATAATTGGGCAAGCCCGGCAGCCACCCAGATATGATCGATCCGCATGCCTTCATTTTTTTCGAATCCGCGGGTTCTGAAATCCCACCAGCTATACAGCCCACCGTCCTGATGGAATGTGCGGTAGATATCCTGCAGCCCCCACTGTTTAAACTGCTCGAGAAAAAGATGTTCCCTGGGATGAAAGCTGACTTTGTTTTGCATTGCTTCGGCTGAAACGACATCCCGCTCATCCGGCGCAATGTTTATATCGCCGAGCACCATTACGGGATCGGCAGCCGTAAAACGATCCGACAGCTCGGAAAGCAGCTTGGCCAAAAATTCGAGTTTATATTGAAATTTGGGCGACTCCGTGGCTTGGCCTTGGGGCACGTACACATTGACAATATGGAGGCCGGCAATGCGGGCGCTCAACAAACGTTTGTTTTCAGCATCGTATCCATCTTTAAATCCGTATTGGACGTCTTCAATCGGTAATTTACACAGCAGCGCCACGCCGTTATAACTCTTTTGTCCCGCGTATACGGCGCTATAGCCGGCTTCTCGCATTGCCTGTTCCGGAAACTGGTGGTCTTCCACCTTGGTCTCCTGAAGGCAGACAATATCAGGCTGCTGTTCCGCAAGCCACGCTAGAACCAGCGGCAAGCGGATGCGGATAGAGTTGACATTCCAGGTGGCAATCTTGAGAGTTTCAGCCGCGACCACCTCTTTTAATTGAATACGGTCATCGGGCAGCAGGCACTCGCTATTGGAGTAGATAATCGTCTCCGGCGGATTCACAATCCCGCCCCAGGATCGTTCTACTTTAAGACGGTTGCTGCGCCACCAGGCGTACAACTGGGAGACCGTTGCCTGATGAAACGATTCCGCCAGATGTTTTGAGAGTTCGGAAACCGTGGTACCGGATTTTACTAGACCAAGAATTTCGTTCGGATCCATGAATTGATCTCACTGCTGATTATGGTTTGGCTGGTTGCCGTCGAATGATAAACTACGGAATAGACAGTATTCAATAATGTAAGGAATTTTGAGGACATCTCAAGATTAAATGTTTAGGTGAGTTAAAATTGGAGAGATTTTGACCTATCCTATACAAGAAGTTGTTTGATTGCAGAAAACCTTGGCGCCGAGCACTATCAAGCGTTAAAGAAGTATCCCCTGGTTTTAAAGACTCATACACCCAGGGTACTTTTAAACCGTTGTCATCTCTGAGATAATTTGATCAACAAAAATAGTGGCCAGCACCGCCAGAAATTCAAACTCAAGAAAGTTCACGGCGGCCCGGTCAATCAGCAAACGGGCAGCCGCCGGAAACTCCTCATCCCCCTTATAGAAGACCAGCTGTACCGATATTGATGGCAGCAGCTGAATGATCCAGCTCTTCCCCCCGAGTCCTACTTCACCGCCGGCTCGACCGCCTGATTTCAAAATTGCTTCATGAAAACGGGTTGGATCCTGATCGGCATGTTTTGCCAGTCGCGCCTCGAGGCTGGTGCTGGAATAACTGGAGCGCGCCGGAACCAAACCCGTGATGCTGTCGAAAGACACGAATTTACCGGCCGGCTCTCCCCGGCCCTTTTGGATGATATAGCCGGCCAGAACCGATCCCGGGGCGGTTGCCGCCGCTTTACCGTCTTGGGTGTGGATGCCGCTGTTTTCGATCAGGTAAGTTTTTCCCAGGCAAACAACTTCCACCTGGCCTGCAGGATTGTGGGCAAGATTTAGAACTTTGGCGGCCTGCGCCAAATCGACTGATTTGAGTTCATCCAGCAGGTTACGATATATATTCTCATATCCACCGGTTTTGTCCAAGTTTGTCCTCCCAGTAAAAGGTTGCCCCAAACAAAATCATCCCCACCAATATCAGCATTTCTGCAACATGCGCCAGAGCTGCCCGGGGTCTTCATGCTCTATATTCATGACAAGGGCCAACATATCTTCACCTCGCCCGTCGGGAAGAAAACGAGTCAGGCGCAGAAACTTTTGCTCCAGCTCTTCCTCGGTATAAGGATTGTCAGGCTCTCCCCTGGCGGAGAGCGTTTCGCTTTTAATCTGCGTGCCGTCATTCAAGTGAAGCACTACCCGGGCCAGACATTTTTCAGGAAAAGACGCCGTCAGTTCCGGGTCCTCTTCGATCGTAACTTTAGCGGCAATGTCCAGAAACCGTTTATCGGACAATGATCCGGCCGTCATCTCTGCCGGATGCACCCGCCCATTGATCAGCTTGCACCCGATGGCAAATGGGATGCTGTACATGGCGGCAGCCGGGCTATCCGGTGCCGAGCGTCCGAGCAAAAGCGCCTTCTCAAAGCTTTGCACCACGATGGATTCGATGCTGTCAGGTTTGATCTCATTTTGTTCGATCAGCGCTGAGAGGCCGTCTAATACCGGGTGGGAGAAGCGGCAGCAGGCATACATCTTAAAATACACCGAACAGATTTCCCAGTTGCGGCCCAGGTCATTGCACTGGGCCGCATCCAGCAAAAAAGGCTCCATGGCATCAAACCCTGCGGCAGCAAGCTCGACTGCGGTTATCGCGGTATAGGATGCCCAGGCCATGCCTTCCTTCATGGAGGAAGGGCCCGCCAGGGATCGGTCCTGGGGTGCCTGGGGAGCATAATATTCGGCCAGACCCAGGGCGTTTTTCAGTTGTGCTTTGGAAAGGTTGCACAGCTTCCCGGCCACGGCCGTTCCCCCGGTAATGCTCCAGGCACCAGACCCTTTGCGGGGGCCGCCGGCCTGACGCACGATCAACGCGCTGCGCACAGCGGTATCGTATCCGGCCACAATGGCCGTTAACAGCTCCCGGCCGCTGCAGCCGTTTTCTGCCGCCAGCATCAATGACAGTGGAACGATAACGCCACCCGGATGTCCTTGGGCTTTGCGATGGCCGTCGTCAAAGTCAAAATACGTGCCGGCATGGGTGTTGATGAAGGCGGCCCAGGCGCGGGTGGAAGAAAATGGGGTTGCCGCGATAGCGGTTGCGCCGGGATTGGCCTTTGCAATCGTCCGGGCCATATCAAGCAGCGGGGGATAGTTCATCCCGTTGACCATGCAGCCCACGGCATCGAGCAGGCAGAGGCGCGCAGTGCGACGGGCAGTCTCAGGAATGGTCTCATACCTTAAGTCTGATATGAAGTCGAGTATGTTGGGCATGTGAAACCCCTGTCCGGATCCGCCGAAGGCGGAAAATTGAAACAATGATTTCTATCGATTAATTTTTCTGACAAGATCAACCGGATCGACAGGATAAAAGCCTATAAAAAAAATCCTGTTAATCCTGTTATCCTGTCTAAATCTTTTTCATATGCAGTTTCAGTTAAAGCGGCTCGCGGAGAATGCCTCCAGCACGACTTCGGGCTTGCACCCCGTGGCGAGTGCGGCTGCCAGGCGACCGACCATGGGCGACAGCTGAAATCCATGGGCCGAAAAACCGCAGACATGAAACATTCCCGGTGTAGTCGGCGATTCCGCGATAACGGGCAGCCCATCCTGCATCATGCCCTCGATGCCGGCCCAGCACCGTACAATGCTCGCATCTTTCATGACCGGAAAATGTTCCAGAACCGTTGCGGCACTTTGCTTCATTTCGCCAAAATCAATAACGGTTTTCTCGCGGGCCATATCCAGCACCGCCCGGTGGGCCCCGCCAATGACAACGGTGCCGTTGGCTGTCTGCTTAAACGAAAGCTTTCTGCCTTGCACGCCGACCACCGGCTGGATGAAACGGGGCCGGCGGGCGGTAACCATCATGGATAAGGCTTCCGGCTTTATGGGCAGGTGATCGTTAACCAGCGCTGCCAGGCGGCCGCCCCAGGCGCCGGCACAGTTGATCACCACGTCCGAGTTAAAGCGGCGCCCATCGGCGGCTGTGACTAAAAATCCGTTTGCACCGCGGGTAATATCGACAACACGGCAACGGGCAACCGCTTCTGTACCGGCCGCGCAGGCGGCATTGTAAAAAGCCCGCAAGGTCTGCGCCGGTGATGCATGCCCGTCATCCCTTGCCACGATCCCACCGCTGCAGGGACCGTCATAGGCGGGCACCAGGCGTTTAATTTCGGCCGCTGTCACCAGCTCCTCGTGATCGAATCCCAGGGCTCGGACCTGGTTCACCCGCTGCTCGAACTGAGCCATGGCGGCCTCATCCGGCGCGACGCGGACCTGGCCTACCGGCTCAAAGCCGCAGTCGCTCCCGACAATGGAGGAAAGACGGTGCCACAGCTTCATTGCGGCAACCGAAAGGGGTATTTCTTCCAGGGCCCGGTTCAGGCGCCTAACACCGCCGGCATTGACGGCGGATGCATGGCAGGGGTGGTGCTCTTTATCCAGCAGCAGCACTTTTTTCTTGGCCCGGGCCAGCCAGAGAGCCGTGGATGAGCCCATCAGCCCGGCGCCGATGATGATGACGTCGGCCCGCTTCATGGGTCTGATGCCTCCAACAGGCGCAGCTCAGCAAGTTCGGCCAGTGCAATGTTGCGAACCGGCGGTCGAATGCTCAGGGGTTTAAGGCCATCAGGTTCGAGTTTCATGTAATCAGCCGTGATTTCGACCAGGGTGCTGCCGCACATTCGCCCCTGGCACTGACCCATCCCGCAGCGGGTCATGGCTTTGATCTCATTGGGATCCCGGCAGCCCTCGGTCAGGGCTTGGTGGATATCGCCGGCGGTCACGGATTCACAGCGGCAAACCAGGGTATCCGGCGCGAGGCGATAAAGCTTGGAACGGGGCTGATACAAGGTATCCACAAACGGTCTGGGGGCCAGTTCGCCATACAGCCTCTGTTTAACCCGGTGGGCGGCTGCGTTTCTTTGGTGATTCGGCAGGGCTTTTAAAGCTGCGGCGATGTCCAGGGCGGCCAGGGAACCTTTGAGTTGAGCGGCAACACCGCCGTGAACAAAAGCACCGTCACCGGCCACATGGATGCCCTTCAACTCGGTTCGGCCAAAGGTCGAGGTATGCGGATACCAGCATCGTTGAACCGGATCCCAGAGATGGGCAAGTCCAATCTGGCGGGTCAGGTCGCAGCGCGGTATGATGCCCTCGTGGACCAGCAATACTCCCGCAGCGAGGGTGTCCGATGCACCGGATGCCTTAAACGAGACATGGTCCAGGCGGTTGGTGCCATGGGCCTCGTACTCGGTGACGCTCCGCACGTGACGGAGTCCCGAGCGTTGCAGGTCCAAAATCATCCCCAGCCCTTTTAGCAGATAATCCGGCCGTCTGAGCGCCTTTGGCACGGCCGGCAGACACGACAGGACGTTGCGCGGCGCTGTGGTGTCCAGAACCGCTGCAACGTCAACCCCGCTGCCGACCAGGTGACCGGCAGTCGAAAGGAGCAGTGGCCCGCTGCCGGCCAGTACCACCGGTCCCTCCGGCACCATGCTGGAGCTTTTGAAATTGGCATCCACTGCCCCGACGCCCATGACGCCGGGCAGGGTCCAGCCTGCAAAGGGAACGGACCGTTCCATGGCGCCGGTTGCAATCAGAATGTGCCGGGCATTGATCTCCCGGGATTGGCCCTGGCGTGAAAAGCAGACATTGCCATTCGCGTCAATGCGCCAGACAATGGCATTGCCGAGGTATTCCGCCTGGCTGGATCTGAATTTTTTTACCAGTTCAAGGCCCTGACGGTAGTCTGATCCCAGGATTGACAGGGTGGGGCCAGAAGCGCTTTCAATATTGCGGTAGATCTGCCCGCCGACGGAAGGCTGCTCATCCAGCACGAGCACGTCCAGCCCGTACCCCGCGGCGGTAACGGCAGCCGCAAGCCCGGCCGGCCCGGCACCGATAATGACTATGTCTCTGAAGCTGTTCATTTGGGCCCTAATTATTTAAAATTCAAAAGATCCTAAATTTAATTGAAAAAATGAGCTAAATTTTAAAATGACTAAAATGAGCTAAAATTATGGAATTCTGTCTATTTTATAAAAAAGAAAGAGCGCAGCGTTTCCTTAATTTTAGTCATTTTAGGCAATTTAGATCACTTTAGGCATTCAGCCAATCCGGTTTGCCGCTTAATGCACATACCGTCTCTGACCTCAATCAGGCAGGCCTGCTGATCCGGCGTCCCGTCGATCTCCATGAGGCACTCGTGGCAAACGCCCATGAAACAGAATGGCGCCCGTTTTTCGCCGCTGACCGGGGAGCGGCGGATGTAATTTTCTCCACTGTACCCCATGACAGCAGCGGCCACGGTGATCCCGGCCGGCACATTGAGCTGCGTGCCTTCAAAATCAATCCCTACGGATTGGCGGTTATCGGGTTTATATGGTTTAAACATGGAATCTCGCTAGGTTAAAGTGTTGAATTTCATCAGGCTTTGCCGCCCCCAGGATCCAATCCGGCAGCAGCGACGCATGCATCGCGGCCAGGGTGACGGCGCTGTGGGTGGCAAGCAGATAGATGTTTTCATCGATTTTGTCATAAATGGGCACTCCGTCCCGGGTAAGCAGCCTCAGCCCGCCCCAGGAACGCACCACCCGGACCCGGCCAAGACCGGGAAATATCTCCAGTGCCCGCCGGGAAAGACGTCTGGCGGCAGAGGCGGTGGTGCTGACTTCGAATCCGGTGTCCTCATTGGTATAGCCGATCATGACGCTGCCGTTGCCCGTCTGCCGAATACCGCTCATGGGAACCGGCAGAAAAGGGGCGACGCGCTCGGTGACCAACAACTGGCCTTTCTCGGGTTTCAGGGGTACGGTTTTTCCCACCATCCCGGCCAGTTCAATGTTTCCAAGGCCTGCCGCCAGAACAAGGCCGGGGGCCGTAAGTCTGCCCTGGGTGGTGGCAAGAACATAGGCTCCCCCTGTCCGTAGAATGCCTTTGACGGCACAGCCTTGCCGGAAATGCCCGCCATAGCTGGCGAACACCTTGCGCAGGGCCCGCAGCAGAAGCAAGGGATTGACATCGCCGTCGATATCACTGAACGACCCGCCGGCAACATTCTCCCCCAGCGACGTCGCACCCACCAGCGCCTGGACCTCAGCACGATCAACCATGCGTGAGGGGTGCCTTTCACCGCTTTGTTCCGCTTCACGGTGTAATTGGTCAATCAGTTTTTGGCGGGTGGCCAGTTCCGCTGCCCCAAGGGACAAAACCAGGCCGGCGCCCAGGCGCAGTTCGATGTCGATGCCGCTCTCCTGTTCGAGCCAGCCGGCAAAGGTGTCGAAGGAGCGGACGGCTTGGACCGACAGGCGGCTGTAATCCCGGTTGCCGAGACCTTTGCTCTGGGACCACACCAGGCCGAAATTGGCCCTGGACGCTCTGTGAAGTGTGCTGGTTTTATCAACCATCAGAACCCGGGCACCGGATTTGACCAGCCCCAGGGCTACGGCCGCGCCCATAAATCCGCCCCCGATCACGCAAATGTCATAGTTTGTGTCATTTCCCGCTTGCATGGTGCCTCTTTTATCCGTACAGGTGGCAGGCCACGCCACGTCCCTGGTCCATGTCGATCCACCGGGGGTATACGCTGGTGCAAATATCCATGGCCTTGGCACAGCGGGGGTGAAAATGGCATCCGGAAGGGGGAGAAATGGGGGACGGCACTTCGCCCTTGAGTTCGGCAAAAGGTTGGCTGACCGCGGGATCGGGAATGGGGGACGCATTGCGCAGGGTTACCGTGTAGGGATGCAGGGGATCGTCGAAAATCTGGGCCACCGTGCCGAGTTCGACGAACCGCCCGAGGTACATGATGGCCACGCGCTGGCAGAAATGCCGCACCACGGCCAGATCATGGGAGATAAACAGATAGCTTAAGGCGTGCTTTTCCTTCAGGCTTTGCAGAAGCTGCAGGATCTGCATCTGGATGGAAACGTCCAGGGCCGATACCGCTTCATCGGCAATAATCAATTCCGGGTTGAACAATATGGCCCTGGCAATTCCCACCCGCTGACGCTGCCCACCGGAAAACTCATGGGGGTACTTGTCCATGGCATTGGCCGATAGACCCACATTTTCCAGCAGCGCGGCCGCAACTTCCCGGGCATCGGATTCCGGATAAAGATTATGGACCGCCATGGGTTCGGTCAGGGTCTGCCCGATGGTCCTCCTTGGATTCAGCGAGGAGTAGGGATCCTGGAAAATGATCTGCATCTTTTTTCGCATGGCTCGGAGCCGGTGTTTATCCAGTTCCAACACATTGGTATCCCCCAGCAGCACCTCGCCCGAATTGGGTTGAATCAGGCGCAGGATGCACCGGCCCACCGTACTTTTGCCGCAGCCCGATTCACCGGCCAGCCCGAAAGCCTCTTTTTGGTTGATGCTAAAGGAAACGCCTTCCACGGCCTTGACGGTATACGTGACGCTTTTGGGAAAGCCCCGTTTGATCTTGAAATGCTTGGTCAGGTTCCTGACGGTCAGCAGCGGCGGTTTGTTTGGCGCATCCATTCGGTACCCCTATCCAAATACATTTTATCCGTTTGCAATGATTGGCCTTGCCAATGACCCAATCGGTTGATGGTTTCAGGTGTCAGGTGTCAGGTGTCAGCGCAACCGCCGGCTTGAAAGGCGGCCTGGTTAATCAGAAAATAAACTGATGAACGTCGAACATTGAACGCTCAACATCGAACGTCCAATATGGATGACGCTGCGCTTTGCTGTTTTATTAGATTAACAATACGCTGAATGCCGATATAAATAATTTCAAAGGGTGAATTGGCTTTGCTTAGTTATTTTTAAATTGACAGAATTCATTATTCGATGTTGGACGTTCGCGTGTTCAATGTTCGATGTTCAATTTTTTTCTTTGATTCGGTTATCTGAAGATCCATACAAGATGTCAGTGTGGACCAAACACTCCACCTGAATTGCAACTGAAAGCCTACCACGGTGAGAGGAGGACAATTGGATGAAAGACTTCGACGCCGCGGCTCGACCTCGGCTGCTGATCCGCCTTCGGCGGAACACCTGACACCTGAAACCTCTCACAGCTTTTAAATGCTAAAATCCATATCACTCCTCCAAAACGGACCGAAGCCGTGCCTTCCGATCTCGGACTTATTGCTCGCACAGCAGACAGCGGACCAGGTGGTCCGGGTTGTTTTTCAACGGCAGCAGATCCGGCCGGCAGTCGTCTTTCCTGGGGCACCGGTCGAAAAATCGGCATCCCTGCGGCATGGCGTCAATGGCCGGCACCATCCCCTGGATAGGTGCCAGGTCGCGGTTGTCCCGGTCCAGGCGGGGAATGGAACTGAGCAGGGCCCGGGTATAGGGATGGGCGGGATTTTCATACAGCTCCTTGACCGGCGCGGTTTCCACAATCGTCCCCGCATACATGACCGCCACCTTGTCAGCCACATGGGCCACCACTCCCAGGTCATGGGTGATGAAAACCATGGACATCTGCTGCCGCTGTTTGAGTTCGTGCAACAGATAAAGCATCTGAGCCTGGATCGTAACATCCAGGGCGGTTGTGGGCTCGTCGGCAAAAACCAGATCGGGCTCGCAGGCCAGGGCCATGGCAATCATGATGCGCTGGCACATGCCCCCTGAAAGGTGGTGGGGATAGTCGTTGTAGCGGCTTTGCGGAGCCGGTATTTTCACCATGTCCATCAATTCCAGGGCCCGGGCTTTGGCAGCGGCCTGCCCGACCCCCATGTGGTAATAGACGGCTTCGGCAATCTGGCTTCCCACGGTTAGCACGGGGTTCAATGAAGTCATGGGCTCCTGGAAAATCATGGTCATGGCCGAGCCCCTGATTTTTCGGAGCCGCTCCGGTGGCATGGTCAAGAGATCTTCGCCTTTAAACAGCGCGGTGCCCGAATCGATCCGGCTCCCGTGTTCCGGCAGCAATCCCATCAGCGAATAAGCCGTCACGCTCTTGCCGCAACCGGACTCTCCCACCACGGCCAGGGTTTCATTGGGCTTGAGGGAAAAAGAGATATCCGTGGTGGCCGGGTACCAGCCCGACCGCAGCCGGAATGCCGTACTTAAATTGCTGACTTCCAGTATATACTCCATGACGCAGGCCCTATTTGTCACTTCTGAGTTTGGGATCAAGGGCATCGCGCAGTCCATCGCCCAGAAGGTTTGCCGCAAATACGATCAGTAAAATGACAAGGCCCGGGTACAGGGAGGCCCAGGGGGCCGACATGATATCCTTGAACCCTTCCCGGATCATACCGCCTAAAGTGGCCGTGGGCGGCTTGACCCCCAGCCCGATAAAGCTCAGGGCGGCTTCGGTGCGAACGGCGGTGGCCATCCACATGGACCCCATGACCAGCAGTTCCCCCAGGATATTGGGGAAAATGTGCACCACCAGCACCCGGATATCGGAAAATCCCATGGCCTGGCAGGCTTCGACATAGGTTTTGTTTTTGGCCGCAATGGTCGGCGCCCGGGCAATGCGGGCAAATCTGGGTACCATGGTCAGAGCCAGGGCGATGATGAGGTTGACCTGGCTGGGCCCCAGGATGGCAACGATCAACAGTCCCATGAGCAAAGTGGGAATGGACATCAGAACGTCCATGACGCCCATAACAAAGCTGTCCAGGTAGCCGCCCTTGTAGCCGGCCACCGATCCCAAAAGGGTGCCGATAAGCATGGCGGCGGCCACCGATACCGATCCGATCACAAAAGACACCCGGCAACCCCAGATGATGCGGGAGAGCACATCCCGGCCGTAATAATCGGTTCCCAGCAGAAACCGGTCGGACGGCGGCTGAAGCCGTTGGATAATGTTTTGTTCCACGGGGTTGTGGGGGGCGATGACCGGGGCCAGGATCGCCAGGACCACCATGATCAGCAACAGGACCAGCCCCACCCACGAGGTCTTGTTGCGGTTAAACACGTGGTAGGTTTCCGTACCCAGGTGTTGGAGTTTAGCCACGGTATTCATTGTTTGCGTATCCTCGGATCAACCATGCCGTAGGTCAGATCGGTAACGAGGTTGACCAGCACGATAATAAAGGCATAAATGACCATCAGCCCCTGCAACAGGCTGTAGTCACGTTCGTCCAGGGCCGACAGGATCAGCTTGCCGAGCCCCGGACGGTTGAACACGATTTCCGTCAGAACGGAATTGCCCACCAGCACGCCCAGGTAAAGCCCCACGATGGTGATGACCGGGATCAGGGCGTTTTTGAGGGCATGTTTGTATAGGATGATAAATCCGGGCAGCCCTTTGGCTTTGGCCGTGCGGATATAATCCTCACCCAGTGTTTCAAGGAGCGAGGACCGCGACGACCGCACCACATAGGCCATCATGATCAGTCCCAGGTTCATGGCCGGCAGCACGAGCATATAAATGCGCTCGCCAATGTTGCCCATATCCGGGTCGCTGATCACGGGAAACCACCCCAAATACACGGCAAAGGCCAGCAGCAGCAGGATGCCGGAATAAAAGGCCGGAAACGACAGCCCTAAAAGGGACATGATCCGCACCCCGTAGTCGGCCGCGCTGTTACGAAAAACGGCCGAGAAAACGCCCAGTGGAATCCCCAGAATGACGCCCACCAAGACGCCGGCCAGGGTCAGCTCGATGGTATACGGCAATACTTCGGCGATCATGCTGTTGATGGATTGCTTGCGAATGATGGAATTGCCGAGATCTCCTTTGACAATGGAAAAGAGAAACTCGCCGTACTGCACCAGCAGCGGACGGTCGAGACCCAGTTCCGTCCGCAGGGCCGTAAGAGATTCCTCGGAAGCCGAATCACCCAAAATGACCTGGGCCGGATCTCCCGGCGCCATGCGCACTACAAAAAACACCAGGGTCACCACGGCAATCAAAATGGGTATGGCCAGCAGCAGCCGTCTAATGATGTATTGAAGCATAGCGCGTCTCCAGGCCGAATATAAATCTTGGTGTCCAACGGCGCCATATGGACAATATAATAGAGGTTTCAGGTTTCAGGTGTCAGGTGTCAGGTGTCAGGTGTCAGGTGTCAGGATATTGCACCGCGGTTACCTGACACCCGAAACCTCTTATGAAACATTATATTTTTCTACAAGCGAACCGCAGAACCGCAGAATATCGAATAACGAATTTCGAAGGATGGTTTCGCTTCGCTCAGTCATTTTTTAATAAAATAGACCGTTCGACAAAAAAGCTCACGACAAGCAGAATACATTCCTTCGACACTTGTCCGCCGCAGGAGGATTCGACATTCATTATTCGAGATTCGATATTCGCTTTTCCAGGGTTTCATTTTTCGATTTAACGGGTCGTTTTTTGGCCAGCGGCAGGGCTGACACCCGAAACATAGACTCTAAAAATCAGTTTTTTCGGTGATCAAAGGCCCGTTGGACAGGCTGTTTTCGAGCTTGTAGCCGTAATCCAGGTTGGCCTTGCGGCACCATACCAGGTACTGCTCGAACAGCGGCACGGCATAGACATCCTGCTGAACCTTATCCTGGGCCGCTGCCCACAGCTTGACCTGGTTGTTCAGATCCACGGCGGTTTTGGCCTGGCGGATGTCATCATCCGCCACCATGGCGTGGGAAAAATTGGTCACGCCGGTGGGCGTTCCGACGATGCTGTCAGACAGGAAAAACTGGGTCAAATAGACATCGGCCACCGGAAACCGCGAGGCACCGTAGAGAACGAGACTGCTCTGGTTCTGGCGGATGAGCTTGTGAAAGGCGGAGTGTTCCACCACCTGCAGGTCCAGGTTGATGCCGGCCAGCCGCATCTGTTCCTGAATCACCAGCATGGGCAGGCGCAGGGACTCGACTTTGGTGATCACGGCCTTCACTGTCAGGCCATCGGCAAAGCCGGCCTCGGCCAGCAGGGCCTTGGCCTTGGCCAGATCATGGGGGTAAACCGTGGCATCATCGGAGTGTCCCAGATAACCGGCCGGCACCACGGAGTTGGCCGGAGCGCAGACTTCGGGGCCGATGAACGTCACCAGTCCCTGGCGGTTGACCGCATGGGCAATGGCTTTTCTGACGCGGATATCATCCAGGGGTTTCTGGCTGGTGTTGAGATGCAGATTGCGCAGCTCGCCAAGGCCGAAAACATCCACCTTGGTGTTCTTTTTCTTGGCCTGGGCCTGCACCCAGCGGGCTTCGCGCCGGCCGTAAAACAGATCGACTTCATCTCTGTCAAAGGCCAGCTCACGGGTGGCTTCATCCGGCATATAGCGATAGTTGATCTTATCGATCAGCGGCTTACCGCGGAAATAGTCGGCATTGGCCTCCAACTCCACAAAGCGTTTGGACTGGTACTTCACGAAGGCGAAGGGACCGGTGCCGATAGGGTTCATGATGGCCTTGTCGCCCAGCGTTTCAAACGCTTTTTTGGAGACAATGAACCCGCCGTGGTAATTGAGAACGGAGCCGAGAAAAAACGGCACTTTTTCGCTCAGGGATATTTTGACGGTATACGGGTCGACCGCCTCGACGGATTGAACGGCCGCGTATTCCTTGGCCGCCGACGAGGTCGACTTTTCACCGGCCTTGGCCAGGGAGAAGATAACATCGTCGGCCGTCAGCTCACCATAGCCGGCATGGAACATCACGCCACGTCTCAGTTTGAAGGTCCAAACCAGTTGATCGTCGGAAACTTCCCAGCTTTCGGCCAGGTCCGGCTCGATCGCGTTGAGATCGGCGGTGCCGGGTTTGAACCGCACCAGCCCGTTAAAAATCAGCGGAAAAATTATTTTGTCCTGGGATTTGGTTGACATGTGGGGGTCGAGGGAAATGGCATCGCTGCCCAGGGTTCCGATCCTGAGGACTTTTTCGGCAAAGCCCGGTGTGACCAGACCCCCTAAAATCAGTAGTGCGATCAAACAAACAGATAAAGCGCTCTTCCTAGACATGGTATTCTCCTCCTTTGTGTTTCAGATGTGCAGTGTTGAAATGACCGGTTCAAACTTTCTAAAAAATCGATTTAGCGGACAACCTCCGGGAACCACATCCTTTTTCTGTCCGCCATCTTGCTGGGTGTCTACAGATAAATGAAGAATAATGGACGCGTGCTTTGGGAAAGCCGTTGTTGCAATTAAATAACCTCTGTATTTTTTAGAAACATGAAGGAAAAATGGTCTGTTGTCAAGAGCGGTATAACCTGATTTTTGCAATTGAAACTCTCGGAATCGGACAGAGTCGAGATATAATGAGAGCGGCTCCGGCTAATGCGCAATCCGGCATGATCAGGCAGGTTGATTCCGGCAGTGCCGGCTATGGGTTTTTCAATCGGCTTTAACGATCACCGTATCCAGGAACAGCGTCATTTTCTGCAATATCGAAGCCGGAAATTTCTTTGCCGTCTCAATCAGAGTGCTCCGGTTCAGACCTTCCAGCTCCAGCTCATCGGCGACAGGTAAATTTCCGCGATAATATAAAGTGTCAACCAGCGCTTTTTCGGCTGTCGCCATGTAAAAGCCCTCGTGCATTTCATATCCGAAAAATAGTTTGGGCGAAATCTTTGAAAATTCAATGGTAATGCCCTGGTATTCGATTTCGCGGTTTTTACCCACCGCGCTGCTTAAGGTGACTGCGGTACAAACAAACGGGGCTTGCAGGGTGACGCCATGATGATTTAGAGCCCATTCACAGCTGACATAGGCCGGAGGCCGCAGAAAACAGGCAATATCTTCTACACCGGGGTAGCCGTATAGAAATGAGTTGATATAGTTTCCGCGATTGACCCGGTGAATCAAACCATTTTTTATGGCCCGGGTGAGGAACATGCCAGGGTGCGGCGCAATCTTCTCCGCATCTTGTTTGCGAAAAAGATTGGGAAGGAGCTTTAACCGCTTAAGTGTCGATCTTTCTTCAAACATCGTTCAAATAATCCCGCAGCCCTTGCTCCAGGAGTCTCGCGGTGACCTGCTTCACGGTTTGAATAAAGTGCTGATATTTGTTCTGACGGTGTTGTGCCAGAACACTGCCGGGCAAAAAACGCGGCAAATCAGCTTCCAGCGATTCCACAATTTCCGAAGCGGACGCGTTATCCTGAAAATAGCCCGGACCTCTGGACGGGACAAAAACAGTTTTATACATTGACAGTTTTTGTTGCGTTTTGGTCCAATCGGGTGATGTATTCAGTTGATTAACGATCCACCAGATATCATAAAAGTCCCGGCCTTTAATATATCGTCTTTCATACAAGGCTCGGATTTTATCTGAAAGAATTTCCTGCGGAGTCTCGGCCAAAACGATGCTGCTAGTATAAGGCAGCATCAATTCACCGTGGGCAATTAATCCGGCAACCGGTGGCAGCTCTTTTAAGATATTGCTTTTGAAGTCCGGCAAAATCCCGGCCTTTAACTCTTCAAACTCTAGTTTAACGGCAATGCGCTCACGCTGTGCCTGCGGCCGGTAGATGCAAAAAGTTTTCAGAGCATGCTGTCGGCTGCCTTTAATTTGCCATTCGATTTGACCCGGACCAAAATGTACCAGGCAGGCCTTGGCAATCTTTTGGTCGGCCTTTTCAAGAAGTGCTTTATTTTTACTTATCGGCAGCGAGGTTACAAAATCCAGATCCTCTGAAAAGCGCAGGCCCCCGTAAACCCAACGCAATGCTGTACCACCTTGAAAAACGATTTTATCGGATCCCGAAAGCGAGTATAAATTATCCAGGAGCAAAAGCTGAAGTATCTCAGATTGCCGCACTCGTTTTTCTCCATAAGTACGCATATGACACGTCCTGTTGCACCTGGATCCTTTTTTTTGCCTACTTAAAGGTATAAAAAAATATGAAGGACAATTTTCGATTACGATAATAAACAATATTGTATATTATTGTCAATATTTTTAAAATGTGACTTGGAATAAGCCCATTTTGGAGTAATGGATCAGGGGTTATTGTGTAATTCAGATCTCACAGCTCACTCACTCTTAAAACAAGTCAGCTCATTTGGACACAATCTATGTCAATTTGCGCCAAATTGAGGGATTTAGGAATTGAGGGAATGGGAGATTATAGAATAAAATCAATAAATTAAAAAAGATAGAATTCTTTCAATTCCTAAATTCCTAAATCCCTGAATCCCTAAATTGAACCCATGTCCAATTATCATGCGATTCCGGGACGGAAATTAATGCCTTGATGAATTATCATCATAGATTAAGGACCTCCACCGGTTCGATTTCATCGGCCGGCTCAAAGCTGAAAATGCGGGAGTAGAAGTAGAGTTCGGCGTCCAGGGCCCGTTTGATGTTGGGCGCCATGCGAAAGCCGTGCTGCTCTTTTTCAAAGGCGAGGTAAGCCACCGGCAGCTTTTTTTCTTTTAAAATGGCTACCATCTTTTCGGCCTGGGAAGGCGGTACGACCTTGTCTTCGAGGCCCTGAAAGAAAATAATGGGGCAGGCCAGGCCCGCAGCATGCTGGATCGGGGATCGCGCATCATAAAGATCTTTGCGATCGGGATAGGGGCCGATCAACTGGTCCAGGTAGCGGGATTCGAATTTGTGGGTCTCCTGAGCCAATGCCGCCAGATCACTGACGCCATAATAACTGGCGCCGGCCTGAAACATGTCATGAAAGACCAGGGCACACAGGGTGGTGTAGCCCCCGGCACTGCCGCCCCTGATGATCAGGCGTTGCGAATCGATGCCGTATTTTTCAACAGCATACCTGGCAGCGTTGACGCAATCTTCCGTATCGACGATGCCCCACCGGCCGTTTAAGCGTTGCCGGTAGGCCCGCCCGTGACCTGTGCTGCCGCCATAATTTACATCCAGCACCGCCACGCCCCGGCTCGTCCAATATTGAATCGCCAGGCTTAGGGTTTGGGTTGTGCTGGCGGTGGGTCCGCCGTGGCTGATGACGATCAGCGGAGCGCGTTCTTCGTCCGGCGCCCGGTAGTCATTATTTTGGGGACCATAGAAAAAGGCGTGGGCCGTCAGCCCTCGAGTGGTGGGAAATTCGATGGCCTGGGGCACGGATATAAAACCGGCCTCGATGTCAACCTGACCGGAACGGCGCAGGATTTCAGGTTCGCGGGTGCTTAGATCAAACCGCACGATGGATGTCGGTTCGGTAGCTGAACCGCCTGCAAATACCGCCTGGCCCCGGGCGACCCTCAAGTATGTGATATCGGTAAACGGTGTTTCGATAGGCTTGATGTTATCAGTCGTCAGGTCAATTTCAGCCAGGCGCCAGCTGCCTTTTTGGCTGAACGCACAGATCAGACGGCGATCCGATTCGAAAGCATAGGTTGACAGGCCGAAAACCCACTGGGGCAGGCCGAACTCGGCCTCCATTGGGGCCAGCGGTTTAATCTGATGATTGTCCCACCGATAGAGGTTCCACCATCCGCTGCGGTCGGAAACAAAATACAAGGTGCCGGCCGGCGACCACTGGGGCTGAAAAATGGATTCATCCGTTCCCCCGGCGATCACCCTGACATCCTCGAGTGCGCCGTCCGGACCGATGCGGCCGACCCACAATTCCGTTCCGTCCCAGGGCATGTTGGGATGATTCCATGAAAGCCAGGCCAGCTGTGAGCCATCCGGGCTCAAGCTTGGTGACGCATAAAAATCACTGCCGGCAATCAAAACATTCAACGGACGGCTGCCGGCGTCACTATTATTAGACGCCTCGAGCCGGATCAATTTGTTTTCCGGCTCTGTCTGCGAGCCACGGTGATCCTCGCAGACACATATCAGGCTGTGGTGCCGGCCATCGAAAATCAGGTCCGCAAATCGCAAACGGTCATCCGATGTGATCGGCACAGGATCCGAGTTCGGCTGCTGGCAATAAATCCGCTGATCGGAAAAATTGGCAAAGTAGATTACGCCGTCATTCACGATAAACGATCGCCCGCCGTACTCGTGGACCCGGGTTCGAACATTGAAATCCGCCGGCGTGATGTCGGCTTTCCGCCCGTCGGGCGTGCAGCGTACAATGACGTTGCGTCCTCCTTCCGACGGCCGCATTTCCACCCAGTAGACATCGCGGTCGTCCAGCATGACGTCACTCAGGCGCACGGTTTCCGATACAATCAAGTCGGATGTAATCGGCGACCGCCATGAACCATATTCAGCAATTTGTTTCTCCTGCATCGCTTTTCTCCGTTTGAATTCAGGCACTTAGCAACGTCATGACGATAATTTATTTTCGAAATCACCGTGCACCTTGCCTTGGTATTCCGGGCATGTCAGGTGCCAGAAATTCGCACCTCAGTAACCTCATATGGAACAACATTGATTTAGACAGGATAACAGGATCAACAGGATCTATTTTTTTGCTTAGCAAGACAATATCCTGTTGATCCAGTTGATCCTGTCAGAAAATTAAATAGACAGCATACCTTACTTCGACATTGGATACTACTGGGGATTCAAGGCTTCCTCGAGTCTTTTCAAACTATCGATACTGCCAACGGCGATGACTCTTTGATCAGCTCCGATGGCGGTACTGGCCGACGGATTAAATACCATGTCGCCATCTTTCTGGATTATGGATAGAATAATGAGGTTGTAGTCTTGGCGGATACCGGAGTCCTGCAGGGTGACATTGACCAGCTTCGAAGATTTTGCCACGGGAATCTCTTCAATGTGTATATCCGTATCTTCGTCTGCAAAAGCAAACTCAAGGAAACGAATGACATTCGGGCGCAGGATGGCATGGGCCATTCTTCTGGCGCCGATATCAAACGGGGAGACAACGACGTCGGCCCCCGCCGTATCAAGCGGCTTTTTCGATGCGTTCTGGCTGGCCCGGGCCACAACGTGCAGATTCGGGTTCAGCCCTTTGGCCAGCAGGACCAGAAAGACATTGTCGGCATCCGAACCCAGCGCGGTGATGAGATTCGAAGCACGCCGGATCCCGGCTTTAACCAGGTTCTCCTCGTTCGTGGCTTCACCCGCGATATAAAGGACATGGTCGGTATTCATAATCGGGATGCGTTCCTCATTTTTTTCGAGAACGACAAACTTAAGGCCCTTCTGAATGAGGTATCTGCAAAAAGCCCGCCCCATCCGGCCGTATCCGCAGACAATATAGTGATTGTTTAAATGGCTTATCTGCTTGTCCAATTTATGCCTCCCCAATATAAGCCTGATCCGTCCTTCCACCAGGAATTGTACCACGTTGCCGATAACATAGAGGAAAAAGCCAACCCCCATGACGATCAGAAACAAAGTGAATATTCGGCCGGGTTGGCTGACGGGATTGACTTCGCCGTAACCGATCGTGGACAAAGTGATCACGGTCATGTACAGCGAATCCAGAATTGTCCAGTCCTCGATCACCATATACCCGGCAGTTCCGAGGCCCACCAGGAATACGGCAAGCAAAACGGTTATGAGGAGATTGGTCGTACGATCCAAAACACCGTCCGAAATTGCATTTAATGTTATATTATATGATTTAAGTCTACTTTCTGGAGTATATTTCTACAGGGCCGGACCTGTCAAACAAAAAGCAGCAAGTCGCAACGAAAGGGCTATGTCTGGTGATAAGTTGCTCGCGGCTGGGGCTTGGAAACAAGGCCATACATTGGATGGTTTTATTCGGACAACTATTCCTCGATGGCACCGCCGATTTCTCGTAGATGCTTGCGAAAGGAATAGGCCGGATCTGTGGAGCGTCTGGCCAGATATTCGTCAAATAGAAGCTGATCACGCAGCTTGTTGCCGGATTCTATTTTGTCCGCTTGCTGCCGTTCTTTTTCCCAAATCGTCCTGGCGGTCGCAAGGAGTTTGTCAACCTGACGGTCCGGTGTGAAGATAACCCCATCCGCATCAGCAAAAACAACGTCATCCTTGCTTACTAGAAAATCCCCGAACCCGGCGGTGTCGAGCGCAGCCGGATGGCGCTCATCCAGTCGCCGGGGACCCGCCGGATACCGGCCGTAGCTGAAGACGGGAAATGCAATCCGGGCAAGGTCAACCGTATCCCGGTGACAGCCCCAGACAACAAGGCCCGCCATTTCACAGGCCCGGGCTTCCAGTGCCGTCAAATCACCGATGCAGCCTTCATCCATTCGCCCCTCATTATCGATAACGAGGATATCGCCACGGCTGGCTGATCCCATCGCCTCCAGGAAAATATCGACGCTTCCGTAGTGTCTGACGGGCATCACCCGTCCGGCAATATGGCTGTCTGAGACTAGCGGGCGGATTCCCGGCGCAGCGATGCGAAGCGCGGTTTTTAAGCGAAGGCAGGCATCGGCTATAAGAGGTGTAGAGAGGTCAGAAAATAACTCACTCAAATGCACATTATCCATTATAGTTCAATCCTCATAATTAATCCGCTCTGCAAAAAAACCGCTCGAGGGTCAAAAATGTCCTTGGATCATTGAAAGACCATTGTATAATCGAAAGTCCTGCGGATTAATTGCGGATTAATTATTTTTTGAATTTCTGGTATACACCTTGTATCTTTTCCCACAGACCGGAACCCAGCCACTCATCGGCTTTTTGCAAAACAGATTGGATCGTATTCAACACATCCTGATCGCCGGGCCACAGTTCTTTGACGACTTCCTTGCCGGCCTCGTCCTGTTTATTGATATACAGATTGAGCACAAAACAGGTTAAAGCCAGGTCATCCAGATATCCTACGGGTCCCAGCAAGGCCTCCGGCAAAAAGTCGATCGGGCTGAAAAAGTAGGCGATGACCCCGGCAAACTTGGCTTTATCGATGGCCGGGATACGATCATCCAGGGTCAGTCTGACCAGAAGGTAAAAGAAGTCCGGGACCAGGAGAATGTAATTGGCATATTCCGGTTTTTCATCGGCATTTTTCTCAAACCACTCGCTGACTTTATCTCGCAGCTTAAGGTAAAAATCTTTTTGCTTCTGGTCGCTCTCGACGGGCAACTGATGGTCAGTCATGGGAAGGTTCCTTTCTTTGGTTATTGATAACAGCAGATTTGTATTTTGTGAGCCGAAACATAGGAATTTACCAGGGGTATGTCAATGGCCGCAACGCCCATGCAGTTGCAGCCGGATTTTAGACCTACCTGCAGATAACATTGAGTAAAGCCTGACGTTTTTCCGTCTCAATCACTTGCAGCGCACGCGCCAGCGCCTGGGGTAGATCCTCCGGCTTTTCAACCTTTTCGCCATATCCGCCGGCAGCCCGGCAGATCTGATCAAATTCCACCGAGGGTTTCAGGTCACAAAGCGGCATCGAATCGGTCTTGGCGGCCCATCCATCCGGCACAAAAGACAGCGTTGACTGCTGCGAAGCATTCCAACGGCTGTTGTTGAACACGATAAACAGAACCGGCAGGTGATAGGCGCGTGCAACCCAGTGGACAGACACCGGCACGCCGAACATATATGCCCCGTCCCCCACGCAGCAGATGACTTTGTGATCGGGGCGTGCCAGTTTGGCTCCCAGGGCGGCGCCCAAACCCCAGCCGAGCGAGGCCGACGGTGAATGCCGGAAATAGGTGCCGGATGATTTGAAGCAGGCTTGGGTCGGATCGAGAACATACTCATTGATCACGATGCTGCGGTCATCCAAAATTTTACCGATGCAGTGGGAAGCCCAGACCATATTTATCGGTCTCTCCCGACGAACCTTTTCGGCGCTGGATTGCCAGGTTTGGCGCCGTTTTTCGATCTGCCCGCACCACCGGCCCCGACGACTGCTCACTGCCGCCGGATTCAATTCGGTGGTTAAAATGGCCTCCTTCAGTGCTGCAAGTGAAAGCCCCGGATTGCCGGACAACGAAACATGGGAGCCGAAACCTCGATAGGGATAATCCGTGAAGAGCGCGTCCGTCGCGACCTGGATAATCCGGGTTTCAGAGTCGGGTTCAGACTGCTTTGGAAACCAGGGGGCATCGGATTCAATCGCCAATATCGCGTCGGCCTCCTTTAAATACGGCGCGGGATCATAGCCGGCGTGCAGGGGATGGTCTTGTGGAAAATTAAAATGGGTATGCCATTGCTCGACAACCGGCATGGCCAGCAGTTCGGCCATTTCAACCAGGGCTGCCGGGCCGGCCGGATATCGCCCCAGGGACTGCACGACAGCGATGGGTTTTTGGGCAGCAGTCAGGATTTCGGCGGCTTTGGCAACTGCATCCGGTGCTGCGACCGTCGGTGATGCGGCCTTGATGCGCGGCGCATCCGAGTAACCAGCGTCTTCGATTTCGGCCGCCAATGCTTCCCGGGGCAAGGTGAGGTAAACCGGCCCGCATGGCTCGCTTTGCGTAATGGCCAGCGCCCGGTCAACCAGTGTTTCGAGCTGAGATCCGAACCGCAGCTCATAGTCCCATTTTACAAATTCACGGACCATGGCTCCCTGGTCGAATGACTCCTGGGCCCAGTGGATGCCCAAATCTCTTGATCCCGCATGCCCTTTTTCCGTCACCGGCGTGCGTCCTGCCAGAAAGAGCAGCGGGACCCTCGCGCGGGCCGCATTGATAATTCCGCCCAGGGCGTTGGCCGTTCCGACAATCACGTGCACCATTACCGCCTGGGGCTGCCCGGTCAGCATGGCGTAGCCGTGAGCCATGGCCACAGCCGGTATCTCATGCGGCACCGTCAGCGGAACCGGCCGTTCTTTACCCTGGGCCTGACGTTTAGCAAATGCCTCGACAATCGGAGCGAAGTCCGTGCCGCTGTTGCCAAAAAAATATTTCACACCGCGCGAGGCCAGCAAGTCTAAAAAAGCCTCGGCGACGCTTATCTGTTCACTATTTCCCTTCATGTCCGCTTCCTAATCTTAGTTGAGCGAAAATTGCTTATAACTGTTTTTAATGTTATTCACTGCTAGCGCTCAGGCGCTAAGCTTTATTCTAAACCAAGTTCCAAAAAGGGGCCCTTTGTATCCAGCAAATGCGAAGTTTATAAAATCGTGATGTCAGGTTTCAGGCCGTGGCGCCTCAACTTCCTGACACCCGAAACCTGACACCTGAAACCTACGAGATATCAACGGGCACAGCAACATCGACAATATTATGTCCATGGAATGACGATAAGCACCTATGGGAGCACCGCTACTGCCAAACCGGATCCCGGTTCTCCAGATACGCCCGTTTGCCCTCTTCCGCGTCCGGACTGTATTGGGTGCGCTCCTGCAGCCTGAAGTACTTATCCAGGAACGCATCGTAGTCCAAGTCATAGGCGCTGTTGGTGAGCAGCTTGCTCATGCGGGATCCCAGTGAGCATGATTTCAGGTAATTGGCAGCAATCCGATCCAGCTGACTGAAAAAATCCGCAGCCGGCACCAGGTGGTCCACCAGGCCGATTGATAGTGCTTTCTCGCCCGATATATTTTCCCCGCCCAGAATCAATTTTTTGGCACGCCCCCAGCCGACATAACGGGGCAGGCGCCAGGTGCCAAGCCCCGGCACCAGGGATTCGCGAATGGCCGGCAGCCCGATCTGGCAGTCCGCGGTGCTGACGCGAATGTCGCAGGCCATGGCCAGCTGAAGCGCCCCGCCCAGGCAATAGCCGTGCATCCCGACAATGATCACTTTTTCCATGGCCTCGAAAATGCGCAGCGCCTTTTCAAATCGCTCGTGGTAGCCCATATCGATGCGGTCGGCCGCCAGCTCTTTAAGGTCGATGCCGGTGCAAAAAGCCCGCCCCTGCCCCCTGATAACCACCACCCGGATGTCCGGATCCTCCCTCAGTGCCATGGCCAGCCGGGTGAGTTGCCGGGTGCCTTCGTTGTTTACGGCATTTAAGTGAGACTCCCGGGTGAAATTAATCCATGCCAATTTGCCGTCTTTGTCCAGACGCATGTTGCTTAATTCAAGTAAAGTTTGCATGTCATCTCCTTTATCAATGGAAGCAGATCCCGTAAAACTTGTTCTTGCCAGGCCAATCGCAAAATCGAATTATTTTTTTGGCCGGACAACCAGCGGAATTTAGCCATTATTGAAAAGTATGACGGCGCTAAAGTTAATCAAGCTCTGGGGTTGTAAATTTGTTCGCATATTTAGTGTGTTCTGTCAAATTGACGGTACCGTCTCTCTATATCCGGATGTCCCTCTCAACTCAATGGACCACCCACAAGCTTCAACGTCAGCGCCCCCGCGTAGCGGTTTAGCGCCGAACGCAAAGCTTCACGGGCTGTCGAATTCGCTTTGCCGGTTCGGTTGGCTTCTTCGAACAGAACCGACAGCACGTTGAGCTTATGGGCTTTCCAGTCGGCCTTGAGATCCACGCGCGCCACCAGCCGATCCCCGGCCAGCACCGGCAGGCAGTAGTAGCCATATTTGCGTTGGGGTGCGGGTTTGAAGATTTCCAGAACCTGATCGAAGTCAAACAATTGCCGGACTCGGCGCCGGTCCCAGAGCACCGGGTCAAAAGGCGAGAGTAAAACGCCCTTGTCAGGGCGCGGACGGACACGTTTGAGACGGGCCGCCAGTTCTAGGTCGCTGCCAAGGATCCAGCCGGGAATTTTCTTTTTGTCATCTCCGGTGAGAAAACAGGGTACAATTTCGCCCTTTTCTACAAGACGATCCAGGGCGGATGTGATGTTCTTTTTCTGGTTGGTAAGCCGCCAGGTTTGAGAGAGGGTGCCGCTTGCGGCCCAACCATGTCCCTTTAAGGCTTGAATCAGTAATTGCTCGATGGCTTGCGATTCGGGCATGCTGTGCTGCCGCCAGCGCTCGGGAATAACCCGTTCGGCCAAGTCATACACCCGTTGAAAATTACGCCGCTCACGGATGGCAAGCTCCCCTGATGACCACAGGGCCGTGGCCACCCGCTTGACCAGTTTCAGGTCCCACCAGCCGCGGCTGCCGCTGCCTTCCATGTCCAGGGAGCGCATGGGGCCTTCATCCCGAATTCTGCGGCGCAGGTTTTCAGCAATCTGGGGATGCTGTCCGATCAGATCCCCCCACCAGGGATGGCTGAAAAAGGCCTTACGGCGTAATTCAAAAAGCGGATAAAGCTCGATAGGCATCCAGCTGGCTTCGTGCCCCCAGTACTCGAAAAGCGGCTCGCCGGGCTGCAGCAGTTGCTCGGCCAGTCCATGCTCGAATCCGTCAAGGCGTGAGAGAAGCACAATGGCATGGCTGCGGGCGCCGGCGATCGAAACGGTGTCTAGCTGCAAATAGCCGAAACGCCGGATAATGTGATGTGCCGCGCGACGGGCCCGCACGCCGCGGCCCGTGGCGCGCTGCGGCAGTCCGGTCCAGGCCGGTTTGAGCAGCCCGGCCCGGGCCAGGGCCAAGCGCCGTGCTTCGGATAGTGATATGGTTTCCATGAAAAAAAAAGTATCAGAATAAAGTGGGGTGGTAAAGGGCGCAGTTGCAGATTATCGGGTTTTCTGCCTCAGGCGGATAAGGTAGGGCATGTCAGGGATTCGAGGTGAAAAATCCTCGTGTGAAACTGGTACCATTACGAGAGATAGATGCTGGGCAGGTGAGCGAGCCCGAAGGGTGAAGCTCGCTCGCCTGCCCAACTCTATAACTCGGGCGGTCACTGTAAATTTTTTGGGTAGCCAGAGATAT
>Ga0209786_1000105_pt1 | contig 35715 bp, 32 predicted proteins | sample WorMetilvaeELBA2_FD_187405 | JGI IMG/M metagenome (GOLD analysis project Ga0209786, IMG submission 187405) | Marine gutless worms symbiont microbial communities from Max Planck institute for Marine Microbiology, Germany - Olavius ilvae ELBA.2... ...
ATATCTCTGGCTACCCAAAAAATTTACAGTGACCGCCCGAGTTATAGAGTTGGGCAGGCGAGCGAGCTTCACCCTTCGGGCTCGCTCACCTGCCCAGCATCTATCTCTCGTAATGGTACCAGTTTCATAAGAGGTTTCGGGTGTCAGCAAAGCGAGGCGCTAAATCCTGATCTGCCTCCGGCAGAAACACTGATCCGCCTGCGGCGGAAAACCATTGAATATCAAAGCGTGTGGAAACATCGACAACCAGTTGTCGGCATTGACAGAATCGGCATACCGGCTTTGGGCTGTGTAACACAGGACCATCTGATTGGTGGCAAAGCGAATGTTCCAGGCTTCTTTGGCCGGAATCAGGTTTTTGTCGATTACGGCAAAATCAGCGGAAGCCATAATGTCGGCTGCCTGGCCCTTTTCGGAAATCATGCGCGCCATCTTGGTACTGCCGTCGAACTCACGCACAATGTCATACGATGGATATTTTTTTTCCAACCGCTTTTCGCACTACAGACACTTGATGCATCGACTCCTCCTTTTTAGTGACATACTTTTACCGGATATTGTTTATTCAGGGATATTTGGTGGGCACAGCCTACCCTACAATAAATAATTTTCATATCATCAGGGCTCTTTCTTCCCACCAAACACCATGCGCTTTGCCCCTTTCCCACTTTGTCTCGCCTGAGCTCGTCGAAGGCCCCATTCCGACTTCCAAATTCATTCTCATCTGTCCTCAGCCGTCAGCCCTTACGCCAAGCACCATGCACTTTGCCCATTTCCCATTTCCCCATTCCGACTTCCAAATTCATTCTCATCTGTCCTCAGCCGTCAGCCCTTACGCCAAGCACCATGCACTTTGCCCCTTTCCCATTTCCCCATTCCGACTTCCGAGTTCATTCTCTTCTGTCATCTGTCCTCTGACCTCTGTCCTCTGACGTCTGTCTTCTGTCATCTACCCTCTGCCCTCAGCCCTCTACCCTCTGCCCTCAGCCCTCAGCCCTCAGCCCTCTGCCCTCAGCCCTCAGCCCTCAGCCCTCAGCCCTCTGCCCTCTGCCCTCAGCCCTCTGCCCTCTGCCCTCAGCCCTCTACCCTCTGCCCTCAGCCCTCTGCCCTCAGCCCTCAGCCCTCAGCCCTCTGCCCTCAGCCCTCAGCCCTCAGCCCTCAGCCCTCAGCCCTCTGCCCTCAGCCCTCAGCCCTCTGCCCTCTGCCCTCTGCCCTCTGCCCTCAGCCCTCTGCCCTCCGTCCTCTGTATTAGGGAAAACCATCTTACCGCTCAAACTCAAATCATAGCCATGCAGCTTCTCGGTGATATTGCGAAAATCCTGCTCATGCAAGAGCCCGAGAAAGCGTTGGATCCCGGCATCAAAAAATCGATCCTTGGCAATCATCAGGTCATAGCGCTCCCAGCGCAGCGGAATAAAATCAAGATCCAGCAGCCCGGCAACGGCCCGGATAGATGGCCCGGCATCGGCCCGACCGGCCAATATCTCAAGCCCAACATCCAGGTGGCGGGACACTTCATGGGTGTACCCGCTGATTTTCTCACCGTTAATGCCGGCTTCTTTCAATTGATTGTCCAGCAGCAGCCGCGTGCCCGTGGCCAGGGACCGGTTGACGATCGTCAACCCCTTGCGCGCCAGATCCGCGACGCAAGAAATCTTTTTGGGGTTGCCCTTCTTAATCAGTAGGCCCTGCTCGCGGCGGCAAAAATTCACCATGGCCGGCATTTTATCCAGCTCCCTGAACGCAAATTCAAAATTGTAATCATTGCCGGAATCCTGCAGCAGATGGCTGGCGGCAATGTGGCACAGATTCTGACGCAGCGTTCGCAAGCCCCCCATGCTGCCCAGGTTGCCGAACACGGCCACGTGATCGTTGTGCAGCATATTAAAATAGGAAATCGTTTGATCAAGCAGGGGATCATTACTTCCGGTTATTATAAGTAATCCTTGGTAAGATAAAGGTTCAAGATTGGACTCCGGATAATTTACGGTATTGGTTTCCACCCATTGTTCCACCAGATGCTGCGGAAACAGCCATTTTCCGGTAATCTTGGTGGCCGGCAGGCCTTTTTCGGAAACCAGGGTGTACACCAGTTTCTCGTTGATATTTAACAAGCTGGCAACTTCTTTTGTAGATAGTAGATTTTTCATTTTATTTAATTTCAAATAGTTAGTTATTAAAACGATTCAACGGACAATCTTGAAGGCCCGGAATAGTAAAGAAAGCCTACCCATAGTTGGTATATTGCAACCTGTCAATAGAATAATAATAAAAATGATATAAAATGACTTAAAATAACATTATATTACACATTTTTTTAAATTTATATGAGGCTGGCAGGAAGGCGTAGATGTGGTCGCGAAAAGAAAAGGCTTGTCGCAAGCAAACAAGTGGAAACTGGGATCTACCGCTTTGGCGTAACTCGCGATCCGGCGGTCATCAAAGCTGCATGTCCGGGAGGTGATAAAATCTCATGGAATGATCTTAATTTCCGTCAATTCGTTATTATAATGTCTGTAATGAAGTGAAATTTTATCAGGCACGATTCGTAAAACCCGACTTAATCCGGGCAAGCAAAACTAAAAAAACAAATTAATCACGAAAACACGAAGGGATGAAAACATGAGAAAGCTTCTTTTAACAATCCCGGCAGTATTGCTGCTGCTGTCAGTTGTCGTTCCAACGGTGAGTGCCCACTGCGAGATTCCCTGTGGCATTTACAATGACCAGCTGCGCACGCAGCTGGTTGCCGAACACGCCAGGACCATTGAAAAATCCATGCAACAGATCATGGCGCTGAGCCAAGCCGATCCCGTCAACTACAATCAATTGGCGCGCTGGGTATCCAACAAGGAAACCCATGCCACCGAAATCCAGCATATCGTATCGCAATACTTCATGACCCAGCGCATCAAGCCGGATCAGCCAAAGTATCCCGCAAAATTGACAACGCTGCACAAAATGCTGATTGCCGCCATGAAGTGCAAGCAGACCACCGATCTAGCGCATGTCAATGATCTGCGAAAATATTTAAAGGAATTTGAAGCCCTCTACTTTGGGGCAAGCCACAATTAAACCATAGGCTATATCAGAAACTGCACTTTGAAAAGGGGGAATCCTTCGGGGCAGCAGTGGCGCAGATTTTAGGCCCTTAGCAGGATTTTTCTGACAACATGTTGTAAGTTACTCAAGGTTTCAGGTGTCAGTGTTCAGGTGTCAGGATTTAGCAACTCGGTCCCCTGACATCCGAAACCTGCACACCTGACCCCAAAATTATTTTAATTGCGCTGTAGCTGCGCCGCAGGAGCCCCTTTTTCCGAGCGCGTAGTCTTGGAAAAAGCTTAGTGTCTATTTATTGAAATCCCATCATCTTTGCGCAGGATTTTTGTCATATCCAGATTGAATATTTAATTAACCCTATGGATTAAATTTAATATGACAGAGCGAAGCGATACCATAAATCTTCAATTTTCAATATTCAATCTTCATTTCCGGCTTCGCCGGGTTGGGTTTCGGGTGTCAGGAGACCGAGGTGATAGATCCTGACACCTGAACACTGACACCTGAAACCTTTGAATATCAATGCATGGGGTAACATCGACAACAAATTGTCGATATGACCTCGCTAACCACCTAATACATATCCGAATTGCGGTCCTTCAGATAGGGATAATTTTGTCTAATAGACGCCAGATGGATCATATCCACCGCGCCCGTCAGCACCCCCGGCTTGGTCTCGAGTTTAGTCGGGCAAGCCTTTTCGCCATCGATGAACGGTGGGCAAAATACAGTGCCGCCGTTGTTCAGGCCGGCCCAGTTGGTACTCATGATGTAGATCGTATTCTCTACGGCTCTGGTCGTAACGAAGGTATGCCAGGTATGGAAGCCTGAATCCCGCGGCCATCCACCCGGATGCAGCAGCAGCGAAATTTCTTTATCCACGGCGAGGCGGCGCGCAAGCTCGGGAAAGCGAATATCGTAGCAAATGCAAAGGCCTACCCTCACCCCGCTGACATCGAAGACTTCAAGGGGCCGGTTCCCGTTTTTGAAGTAGCGCTTTTCGCAGCACTCACCGGTGCTGCAGACATGCCATTTATCATATCTGGCGACAATGCCACCGGCCGGTCCCACAACGGCTGCGGCAATGGTAAATTCGCCGGTGCTCCGCCGGCGTGGGAAGCTGTAGCAAATGTAGCAGCCTAAATCGCCGGCGAAACGCGAGAAGGCCTTAAAACTCGGCCCGTCCCAATTTTCAGCGAGATCTTCCAGCCGGTTGAACACCATCTCATCATATCCGGAGCTCGAGAGCTCTGGCAGCACGTAAATATCATGGCCCGGTGCGGCGCGCATTGCCTCCATGGCCGTCCGGATATTGGCCTCTCGATCACCGATGGTTTGAGGTATCTGGCAGCCTGCAACGGTTATCGGTCTATATGCCGTCATTGCGGCCTCCCCATTGGATCATTCACATATGATCGGAGATTTCCCTGTTGCTCAACGCCAGTGAATCACCGGCGCCTTGCGCTCCGGCAGCCGATGATACTTAAATTTGGGATACCCGATCATCATCGGATAATACCAGGTGTGCCCCTCCGGAAGTTCCATGGATTCAACGATATCAGGGGTGGCCAGCATGGCCGCCCGCAGCAGCCCGGCCCAGCAGGTGCCCACGCCCAGGGGCAACGCGGCCAGCTCCAGATAAGACAGGGCAATGCTCAAGTCCACCAGGCCATTGGCGCTCTCCTTGGGGGCGGAGGGGATGATGAGGGTTTGGGCGGTGCGCAGGATGCCGTCGTAACCGGTGGCCCAGCGCGCCACCACCGGTCGAAAGTAATCGGCCGCCGGAGAATCGGGCTGGGCTTGGATGACCCGTTCCATCCAGTTGATGGTATCCTGGGACAGCTGCGCCAGCCGGTCCCGCCCTTCAATCACCGTCCATTCAAGGTTCTGGGCGTTGCTGGCCGTGGGGGCGTAGCGGGCCGCCTCGATCAACTGTGTCAAAGTCTCACGGTCCATGGCCTTGTCCTTGAACAAGCGGATGGATCGCCGGGAGCGGAGAAACTGGTCGGCCTGATCCCAGCTCAAAACCAGGTCTTTTTCGATCTCCGGGCAGTCTGCGATGTCCACCCCGGCCACGCTCAAAGCCCCGTGGGGGCAGACGGCCACGCAATGGCCGCAAACCATGCAATAGGCTTCGTCAGCCTCGGCGACTTGCGGGAAACTCGCATCATCTTCCAGGGTGATAATTCGTCTCGGGCACTCGGCCGCACAGATCCCGTCCTGCTTGCACTTGGTTTCATCAATCGTCAGAATAGCCATACTTTTCTCCTTGTGTAGTTGTTGAATCTAACTCTGAACACTCCAATACTCCAAGATCGAGACTTTTCAATAATTTCTTGCAATGTTAAATTTTCCTTTTAATTGGGTATGGTTCGAAAAAATATACTGAATTGGCTGCCATTAACTAAAACCCGGATTGTTTCCCGGTCATGCTTTCTATCTCGACTTTGAATACGGCAGTTGCTTTGACCTTGTTTGCTGGAAACTCGAAGGGTTTGTCGGAATACTGCGCCATGATGACATCGAGGGCCCGGCGTTTGTCGTCTAAATCTTCAATGAATTTGGCTTTCCCGAAGCCGATAACACTTTGATATTTCATACTCCAGGCGCAGGCTTCCTCTGCTTCTTGGGGTTCGGCGATCAGGTCAAACTCGAAACATACGTTGGGGTTGGTTTGCAAACAGTCGACTTTCAAGCCTTTCAATGCACTGTGAAAATAGAGTGTATGGTCCTGAAAGCCAAAACAAAGGGGGACGATATACGGTGTGTTGCCGCTAATCATGCCAAGTTTGCAGACTTTGGACCTTTCAATAATAGCCTCAATGCCCGCCGCTTCAGTAATTTCTTTTTCTTTTCGTCTCACGCTCGCTCCTTCCTTGTTTTGGTTCAACTCAAATGAATTAACATCTATCGCTTTTTTTAATCGGGCATTCCCGAGCAAACTGCCATTAACAGCCGCGATTTTGTTTCTCACGCATCGCCGGTCAGGGTGACACTGATCGTTGCAGCTTTTTATCTTAACATCACGATCATGGGAATCAGTCCATCACGTTGGACAATGATTCGGTGTGGCCGTCCACCCCAATGGCCTGGCCCGAGATACTTCGGCCCATATCCGAAGCTAAAAACACAGCCATATTCGCGACCTCGTCGGCGGTGACAAAACGGCGCAGGGAGATCTGGCACTGGTAGATTCTGCGGATCTCTTCCGGGCTGCAATCGCGGTTGCATGCATCGCGCTCGATCACCTTTTCGATCCGACGGCCCTCAACGCTGCCCGGACAAATGGCATTCACCCGTATACCCCAGGGTCCTAGTTCCATAGCCAGCGTCTTGGTTACCCCGATCATCGCCCATTTGCTCGCCACATAGGGTGCTCTTTTGGGGCAGCCGAACAGCCCGGCAGAAGATGAAATATTGATGATGGATCCGGGTCCGGCCTGTTTCATAATCGGCACAGCAAGCCGCGTGACATAGAACTGGCCGTTGATGTCGACGGCAATCGTTCTATCCCAGTCTTCGGTCGATATATCCTCGAGATTCGCGGCGGGACCGGCGATGCCGGCGTTGTTGACGAGAACATCCAGCCGTCCGCACCGGCTGGAAAAATCTTTGAACAAACCTTCGACTTGTCCGACATTTGAAATGTCAGCCACACTTGCCGAGGCATTCGGATTGTCGGTCAAAAAATCATTAATCGCGGCTTGATCGATGTCACAAATATGAACAAAGCATCCGTTGGACAGAAATTTCCCCGCGATGCTCCGCCCGATACCCGCCGCGCCGGCCGTAACCAAAACGACCTGTTCACCGAATGACTCGCTATCGTATTTTATCTTCATTGTTAGAGTTTTCTCACTTACAAACTATCAGCAGTGTTTAACCAGTCCAAGGGTTTGCCGAGCCTCTGCTGGTGTTTGTATCTCGGCCCCCATAAGCCGGATGATCTTGTAAGCCCGCTCAACCAGCTGGGCATTGGAAGCAAACACCCCGCGCTCCAGGTAGAGGTTGTCTTCCAGCCCCACGCGTACATTGCCTCCCAGCAAGATGGCCTGCGCCACCATCGGCATTTCCATTGCACCCACCCCGAATCCAGCCCAATTGGCGCCCGCCGGCAATTGATCCACCATCGCCGTGAAATTCCGGGTATCGGCTTCAGCACCCCACCGGATGCCAAGGCAAATCTGAAACAGCGGCGGCCGGTCCAGCAGCCCTTCGGCCAGCAATTGTTTGGCAAAGGACATGTGCCCGAGGTCGAACACCTCGAGCTCCGGCTTCACGCCGATGCCCTGAAGCCGTTGGGCTCCCAATCGCAGCATACCTGGCGTCCCTGCATTTTATCGGGTTAAGTCGTCTTATCCGGCCAGGGGCAAAATTTACAGGCCGGGCAGATCGGACATTGCGGTTTGCGGGCAGAACAGACTTCCCGTCCGAAAAACACCAGGCGCAGTGAAAAACCACTCCAGTCCTGCCGGGGAATGATCTCCATCAAATCAAACTCGATTTTAACAGGATCCTTGTGGGCCGTAAAATCCAGCCGCCGTGAAATGCGCCCGACATGGGTATCCACCACAATTCCCGGTGTGTCGAAAACGGCTCCCAGCACCACATTGGCCGTCTTGCGCCCCACCCCGGGCAGTTTCACCAACTCTTCGAGGGTGCGCGGCACCTGCCCCCCATGAATTTCCAATATCATTTTGCTGCAGTTTTTAATATTTTTGGCCTTGTTGTGATAAAATCCGGTCGACCGGATATGTTTTTCAATGGTTCGAATCTGGGCCCGGGCAAAATCACCAGGCGTTTTCAGCCGTTTATAGAGTTGCCGGGTCACCTTGTTGACCTGGTTGTCGGTGCACTGGGCCGAAAGGATGGTGGCCACCAGCAGTTGAAAGGGGGTCTCGTGATAAAGGGGGGTGACGGCTTGCGGGTAGCGCTCTTTGAGAATCCGGCGGATGCGATCGGCGCGGGTTTTTAGTTTCATGTTAAATGTCCGTAGTCAGTTGTGAGTTGTCAGTTGCAAAATTAGGCGAACTGACCTATTTTAATAAAATCTGAGTGAGGGATATAGAGCGGTCGGCCTTCATTTGTCAAGATTTGAAATTAAAAGTCTTGCGTCCTATACAACGGACAACACCCAACTGACAACGGACGGCGACTTGACACTACCAAACATTGCATAACCTCAAGATGCGTATTCTGAGCTATGAATAACAACAAGCAAAAAGTACGAGCCCTCGGTCTATGTTCAGGAGGGCTGGACAGCACTCTGGCGGGCGTCGTGCTGCGCAACCAGGGGATTGAAGTTGAATGGGTCAGCTTCGAAACCCCGTTTTTCAGCGCGGCCAAGGCGCGCAAGGCCTCGGAAATGACAGGGATACCGCTGATCGTCAAACCCATCTACCCGGTCTACATCGACATGCTGAAAAATCCGCCGGCCGGCTATGGCAAATATATGAATCCCTGCATGGACTGCCATGCCCTGATGTTCAAACTGGCCGGTGAAATCATGCGCCAGCGGAATTTTGATTTTCTTTTCAGCGGCGAGGTGCTCGGTCAACGGCCGATGTCACAGAATAAAACCTCGCTGCGCTACGTGGAAAAACATTCCGGGTTCGACGGCTATATCCTGCGCCCCCTGAGCGCCAAAAATCTGCCGGAAACCATTCCGGAAAAAAAAGGCCTGGTGGACCGGGAGCAACTGCTGGACATTGCCGGCCGGGGACGCAAGTCCCAGATCAAGCTTGCGGCCGAATTCGGTGTTCGGGATTATCCCGCCCCGGCCGGCGGCTGCCTGCTGACCGACAAGGGCTACACCAACCGTCTGCGGGACCTGTTCGAACACCAGGACAACTGCACCGAGCCCGAGCTGCACCTGCTGAAATTCGGCCGCCACTATCGCCTGAACCCCCAGACCAAATTAATCGTCGGCCGCACCGAAAAAGACAACGAGAATATTCTCAAATATCACGACCCAAAAGTCGATACCGTCATCGATGTCAAAGATTACCCCAGTCCGATTGCCTTGGTGCCGCACGGCGGTGCCCAGGAATCGATTATGCTGGCCGCCTCTATTTGCACCGGTCACAGCAAGGCCCCGCAGTTGGCCATGGTGAAGGTCCTGGTCAAGACGGGCAGAAAGAAGAGAACCATTAAAGTAATCGCCCTGCAGCCGGATGATGTGCGCAAGTTGATGATTAAGTAGGGATAGAGGTCAGAAGTTTTCGATTGCGGATTGCGGATTGCGGATTGCGGATTGAAGAAGATTAGCGCAGATGACACCGTTCGAACGTGGGAAGTCGGAAATCGGAATGCGGAATGCGGAAATCGGAAAGAAAATAGGACCGGGCCATTGGGCTGAACAACGGGGCCGGATCCGGATATACCTTATACCCTATACCCCGTACCTTATACCTCACCCCCCTATACCATTAGACAGTTATTAATTCTCTCCACACCCGTTCTCGCACCCCGCAACGCGTACCCCGAAACCCGTAACTCGCAACTCGCACCCCGAAAGCCGAGCGTTGTCGGCCGAGCGCCTTTTTTATTGCTGCAATTATTCAGCTTTCAGCTTAATGCTTTGAGCTTTGAGCTTTCAGCTTAATGCTTTGAGCTTAGTGCTTTGAGCTTTCCCTCCGGCAACCCACAACGCGCAACCCGCTACTCACCAATTAGCTCAGCAGGCCGCCGCCGTCGACATCGATTACCGTACCGGTGATAAAGCTGTTGGCCATCAGCTCGACGGCCACCGAGGCGATGTCCGCTGGAAGGCCGACTCTTTGAACCGGAAGGCTTTTCGCAACCCCGCCGAACATCTCTTCACGTGCCTGATCGGGCATGCCCAGATAAGCACCGGTGTCCCTGGTCATGCCCGGTGAAATCACATTGACCCGCACCGGGGCAAGCTCGACCGCCAGGGCTTTGCCGAGGGTTTCGACCGCGGCATTGATGGCCGCCAGAATCGGAGAGCCTTTGTCGGGCCGGCGGCTGAGAATGCCGGAAAACAAAATAATCGAACCTTGCGGGTTTACCTGGGCTTCTTTGAGGGCCAGGTAGGGGCCGAAAAATTTACTGTCCATCGAGGATTTGGCGTCGGCCAGCGGCAGTTCTTTTAGCGCACCGGTTCTGACGGCACTGCCCGGGATTACGAGATGATCGATGGGTCCGCTATAATCGAATAATCGTTTGACGGATGTCTCATCGGTAAAATCAACCGCATGCCATTTCACGGCGGAACCGATTTTCTCGGCGGCTTCTTTAAGCCGGGATTCCGAGCGGCTGGCGATCAACACGTCTGCTCCTGCCCGGGCTGAAGCAGTTGCAACGGCCAACCCCATGCCGGAGCTGCCCCCTATAACCAACACTTTCTTATCGCTTAGTCTCATGGTGTTTACCTTCATATTTTTGCAGCTAAGCCGCAAATCGACAGGCATCGCTTAAGCAGTTCACATTCGTTTCAATTGGAATCGCTCCTATAAAATTACAATACCGTTAAAATAATATTCCGGCAGGGGTTTTCAACCATAATATGATTGCAATTTGAATTATCTGTTTCAGTGGGTATTCCTTTATAGTTCCTGAAGTTCCAGCCGGTGAAACCATCCTGGTTGCTGTCAGGGCAGTCCCTGCATTCAATCTTTCCATCTTCTAATTAGGGGACATTGATTGAGTTAACCTATTGATCATGGCGAATAGAAAAAAAATTTTGCCAGATCTCCACAATGTGGTAAAATTAATATAATTACAGTCAGTTCAAAGAGGAAAAATATGATTCCCAAACTCAGAGCCGATATCGTCGAGATCTGTCTGAGCATTGATAGTGTGGCGGCGAGAGTATATCAGCAATTTGGAAAGTCAACTTCTACTGAAGAGCTTAGTTTATTTTGGGTTAATATGGCAGTTGATGAGACAAAACACCTGGAATTTTGGGAAAATATGGTTGATCTCGCTCATAAAGGACAATTGGAAAATATGTTTCTCAATCCTGAGAAGACGTACATCGAGCTAAAGAATTTGGAATGCAGAGCACAGTACATACTAGAGACAGTCGGAAAGGTGAGAGACGATGGAGCTGCATTTATGAAAGCCTATGAACTCGAATTTCTAATGGTGTATCCTGCCTTCGAGATCCTGTTTCGACTGTTGAAAACAGACGCAAATGTAAAATCCCCTTCCGATTACTATGATGATCATATCAATAGTTTTATCATGACTTCAAATAAGTGGGGTCCAAAAACCCATGAAGCTACTTTAATTTTGGATTTGCTTGCAAGATCCTGGTACAATAGCAAGGACATGGCTTCTCAAATGGAGCAAATCAGAACCTTAAGAGAATTAATCCCGATATGTGCTTCATGCAAAAAAATACGAGATGATGACGGTTACTGGAATCATTTAGAGCATTATTTTAAACACAAATTCGATACTGAATTTTCCCATTCTATTTGCCCTCCGTGCGCTAAAGAACTATACCCGGATTTGGTTGATGGTAAAGAAATGTGAGAGATGGATGGTATTACAAGTGGAACTTTTTTGCAAAAAGGGTAAGGCTTTTTGATGTGCTCGGTGCCCCCAATGAGCGAAACAGTCACCAAAGGGCCATTTGATTTTGGAGTTAGAATTATTTCGCACTGAAAAACAGCATTATGCTTTCCACCAGCTCGGCCATAAATTTAAAGTCGAGCGTCTCCATGGTATCGGACGGCAAATGATAATGGGGATTGCGCAGGAAGGCCGAATCCGTAACCATCACCGCTGGATAATCCTGATCCCAGAAAGACGCATGATCACTGAGTCTGACAGATGGCAAAACCCACCCGTTAAAGGGAACTTTCAATTTAACAACGGGAAGCTCACAGTTTTCTTCAAACGAGTTAAACAGTTTATTGGCAAATCCACCGGATTTAAAATTGCTGACGATGCCGATAAAGTTGCCCTCCTTGGGATAACCTAAAAATCGCAAAGGAAACAGATAGGTCTGGCAGCCGGGCTCATAACAGGTGTACCCCACCATTTCCAGACAGATCATACCGTCAATCTTTTCCTGCTGCCGGCGGGCCTTTTTGGCATACACCCGGCTGCCCATGTATCGGGTGGAGTAGACCGGCGGCTCTTCCAGGGCAAACGAAACAAATTTGACGGCCAAATCGTGTTCTTTCCGGTCAAACAATGTTTTGACCTGTCGGGCAACCTCGAGCTGGACGGCGATGGCGCTGGCATTGTCATCCGCCCCCACGGTGCCGGCAACCGAATCGTAGTGGGCACCGACCAGGTAGCGCCGTGCAGGGTCAGGCCCGGATGAGGTCTCGGCCACCACATTGACAACTTGAAGATCGTGGTAGTCATAAGGCTCATCATGCACATCGAGTCCGATGTCTCTATAAAATGAATGGATGTACGCGGCGGTTTTAGCAAGGTTTTCCGGCAGACGCACGCTGCGCTCCCCGATATTCTTCGTCAATTCACGTAGGTGCGCTTTGAGCCGCTCAACCGTCGTGGGTATATCGATCATTGGTATCCTCCGGTCTTCCTCTTTGCCGGCAGAATGAATGCTTTGAATCGGCAGCAAAATGATAACCAACAGTAAAAGGACCGTGAAGTGTTTCATACCAGGGGTTTATAATTTTTCTTTTGCAATTGAGATATGGCGTCATATATTCATCATTGATTAATCATATACTTTTAATCATAAATCAAGACGCGACAACTATTTCTCTCAGAATAAAACGATCGATTTGGGAGGATAGGTATGATTCCAGGATATGCCAGCGTATCGGCGACTGAAAAATACATCAAGAAACACGGGGTGCTAGCCTGCAGCAAAATCGGCAAAACAGGTCTGACTGCCAGCCAGGCCGGTTTTGGCTGCTACCGGGTCAGTGCCGGTGTCGCCCATCATGAAGCGGCGCTACGCAATGCCCTGGGCAGCGGCATCAATTTAATCGATACCAGTGCCAACTACGCTGACGGGGGCTCTGAAACCCTGGTAGGGCAGGTGCTGGAAAACCTGATTGATTCCGGCGAAATGTCGCGGGAAGCGGTCGTGGTGGTCTCGAAAGTCGGCTACCTGCAGGGGCAAAACTACGCCCTGAGCCAGGAACGCAAGCAGCAGGGACGCCCTTTTCCGGAACTGGTGGAATACGGTGAAGGCCTGGAGCATTGCATCCACCCTGAATTTTTGCGCGATCAGCTGACGCGCAGCCTGGAGCGTCTCAACCTGGCAACTTTAGATTTTTACCTGCTGCACAATCCCGAATACTATCTCGAATGGGCCAAGAAGAATAGACAGCCCCTGGAGCCGGCCCGGGCCGAATATTATCGTCGTATAAAAGCCGCTTTTGAATACCTGGAAGAAGAAGTGGCCCGGGGAAGAATCCGTTATTACGGCATCAGCTCCAACACGTTTCCGGCGCCGGCTGCGCAGCCGGACTTTACCTGCCTTGAAACCATCTGGGATCTTGCTGAAACGCTTGATGCCGGGCATCATTTCCGCCTGGTTCAGCTGCCTTTCAATCTGATGGAGCCGGGCGCCGTATTGGAAAAAAACCAGCCGAACGGCGGCAGTGTGCTGGATTTTGCGCGCCAAAAAAAACTGGGCGTCCTGGCCAACCGGCCGCTGAATGCCTTTGGCAAAAATCAGCTGGTGCGCCTGGCACAGGTGCCGGATTTTGCAATCCAGCCCAAGGATGAGGTCGTTCGCAAAATCCAGTTTTTATCGAAGTCTGAAAAAGGTCTGTGGATGAAAATCCTGCCGGCTTTAGACATACCGCCGGGCCTGCGGGTCCGCATCAAGGAACAGATGGCAATCGGCGACACCTTGAAACATCACTGGCTCAACCTCGGCTCCTATGAAAACTGGCGCCAAATTAAGACGGGGAATTTGCAACCCCGCATCCAGGGCGTCATGGACTTTTTGGAGCCCCACGCCAAGGCGCATGAAGATCTATCAAACTGGCTTATTTCCCACCGGGAAAAAATTGACGACGCTTTTGAGGCCGTCGCCTCGATTTACGCCGAAGAAGCAGCGCACCAGGTCGAGCGCATTCGACGCGAGGTGGCAGCCGCCGACCGGCATTGGGCCGCCGCAGGCACCCTGAGCCAAAAGGCATTGCGGGCCATCCGAACCACACTGGGGGTAACCTGCACCCTGGTGGGAATGCGCCGGGCCGAATATGTGTCCGACGTTCTGGCCGAGTTGAGATGTCACATCGAACAGGAGGCACGCTTGGAAGCGTGGCAGAAGCTGACGGAAGGGCTGGCGAGTCAGGGATAGCCACGATGATATTGGCCGCCCAAATACAGGTTCGGTTATCCACTGCTGTTATATCGTCGTAAATTTTGGATTTTGGATTGCGGATTTTGGATTGTTAATATTAATGGCCCGAACTGCCGTCATTTTCCGCCCGTATCTTGAGATACCGTTCAACCGGAACCAACAATAAAAAGCCCACAAAAGCAAAGATCATGGCAGCAATAATGGCGGCCGCAAAACCGCCGGTCTGATCGATCAGATAGCCGGCCAGGGTTGGGCCCAGCAATCCGCCGATTCCCGCCGCCGTGTACATCGCTCCCAAAATGGTGCCCAGACCGACAAGACCGAAAATTTCAACGGTAACTGCCGGTGAGAGGACGATAAAACCGCCGTAGCCGCTGCCCAGCATGACCGCAAATACCATCAACGCAGCAAAGGATTGCGCTGAAAAGAGCCAAATCAGAAAGCTTGACGCAACAATGACAAAGGTCGACTGATACAGATGCACCCGGCTGATTTTGTCTCCCAAAGCACCAAACCCCAGCCGACCGGCGATACTGGCACCGCCGATAAATCCGACCAGGGAGGCTGCGGCAACCTCGTCAATCCCCTGGGACCTGGCATAGGATGCCAGAAACACAAAGGGAACAAAGAGGGCCAGGGTAATGAAAAATCCGGCAAAGTACATGTAGCCGAACACAGGTACTTTGACCAAATCCGTCAACCGCATATTCGACCGCTGCCCGGCGGATGCCGGCGGACGCGGCGTCAAAAAACCGCACCCTATCAAGCCCACCGCACTGCTGATGCCAAATATGGCATAGGTCTGGCGCCAACCGTATAAGTTGATCAAAGCGGCGGCCAGCGGGGCCACGACCAGGGTTCCAAGCCCGACCCCCGTGACGGCAACGCCCAGGGCCGCCGTTCGGCGCTTTTCAAACCAGGCACCGACAACTGCCAGCATCGGCACATACCCGCAGGCTACCCCCACCCCGACACCCAATCCATAGGTAAAATATCCCACCCACAGGGAATCGACCAGCGAGGTTAGATAAAGGCCCAGACCCATGGCCAGACCGCCGGATATCAGGACCGGTTTGGGGCCAAAGCGGTCGGCGGCCATGCCGCTGACAATGCCCCCGGTAAAAAAGATAAAGGAGGTAATGGAAAATACGGCCGACGTCGCACTGCTGCCGGCCTTGAATTCGGTCGACATCGGGTCAAAAAAAGCACCGAAACTGTAAACCACCCCGAAGCAGATAAACATCGAAACAAAGGCGCATCCAACCGCCACCCACCCTTTTGATGAATCAAGTTCGTCCATCGCCCCTCCCCTTCCGCACGCCTAGCCACCTCCTGCCGACATTTATGGTCGATGTTAGCAAATGCATTGAAATCAAAAAGGTTTCAGGTGTCAGTGTTCAGGTGTCAGGATTTAACACCTCGTTTCCCAGTTGTAAAACTACAAATAGTTGGAACAGCGAATCACGCTGAAGACGTGACCTAAAGCCCGCAGAATATCGAACAAGAAATTTCGAACTTTGACCCGCCTGACCTTGCCGAAGGCCGACTTCTGTCCTCTGACTTCTGACCTCTGCTGGATGCCGCATACCAGGTACCGGATGCCGGAAAATCGTCAGCGGGTTTGGGGTTCCAATAACTGATAACAAATAACTATTAACTGTCTTCTGACCTCTGTCATCTGTCATCTGTCCTCCGCCCTATGCCCTCTGCGCCATGCCCTCCGCCCTCAGCCCTCCGCCCTCCGCCCTCCGCCCTCAGCCCTCCGCTCTCAGCCCTACGCTCCTGGCCCGCAGCTGTCCGCAGGCGGCCGAGATATCCTGTCCCTTGCTGCGGCGGATAATCACCGTGTAATTTTTATCAAACAGAATCTTATAAAAAGCCTGGATATCCGATTCCGCGGGGCGCTCGAAATCGCAGCCTTCATGTCTGTTAAAGGGTATGAGGTTGATTTTGCAGCGGATCGGCTGCAGTAGTTTGGCCAGACGCCTGGCGTCGGCCGGGGAATCATTGACCCCTTTGATCAGGATGTATTCGAATGTAATTCGGCGGCCGGCGGGCAGGGGATACCGGCGGCAGGCTGCCAGCAGCGCATCTATCGAATATTTATGGTTGATGGGCATTAAGCGGCTGCGCGTTTCATCGTCGGTGGCATTCAGGGAGATTGCCAGGTTGACTTTGGCATCGCGGCCCAGGACGGCAAACCGCGTCACCAGCCCGGCGGTGGAAACGGTAATCCGGCGCGTTGCAAAGCGCAGCCCCGCGTCATTGTCGGTAATCGTATCCAGGGCGCTGATCAGGTTTTTATAGTTGGCCAACGGCTCCCCCATACCCATAAAAACGATATTCCTCAGCTGCCCGGGATCATCCAGCTCATTTTTAATGTCCCGCACCTGGGCGATAATTTCAGCCCGGCTTAAATTGCGCTCGAATCCACCGCTGGCGGTCAAACAAAACAGGCATCCCTGGGCGCAGCCCACCTGGCTTGACACACACAGCGTATAGTGATCGCGCTCGGGAATCAGAACACTTTCAATGCGTTTGCCATCGCTTAATTTAAAAAGGTATTTACGGGATCCATCGCGGGAGGTTTCAATTTTTTCTGCCTCAAGCCGCCCGATCACGAATTGCTGTTGCAGCATTGATCGGATGTCTTTCGAAAGATCGGTCATCAGATCGAAGCTGTCGGCCTGACGCAAATAGATCCACTTCAAAATCTGCTCGGCGCGATAGGTGGCAATATTGCGTTCGGTCAACCAGTCGACTAGCTGTTCCCGGGTAAACTCGATGATATTTAGTCTGGAATTAGGTGGTATTTCTGACATTCTGTTTGTTTATTTCACAAAAATAATGATTAATATTGCTACGTTCACAATAGCGCAGTGAACCAGCTCAAGCGTTAATTTGCAACCTTATAAATCCAATTAAATTAATTTCACCTGCGAGGGACGTCGATCAATAAATTATTGCTAAATCAAGCTGAAACAACCGTAGTTCGAATATTTCCAAAGTGAAATTAATTTACTTGACATAACATCATTGAAATTATATTTTCAAGAATTTATGGAAACAGACCGGTAAAAATCATGTTTGAGAATTTAAGCGACAAACTGGACTCCGCATTTCGCAAGCTGAAAGGCCATGGCAAATTGTCGGAGAAAAACATCGAGGCGGGGCTCAAAGAGGTGCGCATGGCCCTGCTGGAGGCCGATGTTCATTACCGGGTTGCCAAAAAATTTATCGCCGATGTCAAAGAACGGGCGTTGGGCCAGGAAGTGCTGGCGAGTCTGACACCCGGACAGCAGGTTGTCAAAATCGTCAACGAAGAGCTGACGGAATTGATGGGCTCCAGTCACGAGGACCTGAACCTGTCGGGCTCAAGCCCGGTAGCCTTGATGCTGGTCGGTCTGCAGGGCTCCGGTAAAACGACGACAGCCGGCAAGCTGGCGGTCTTTTTGCGCAGCAAAGGCCGCAAACCCTATCTGGTGCCGGCGGATGTTTACCGTCCGGCGGCCATCGATCAGCTCAAGAAATTGGGTTCGCAGCTCGATGTACCGGTGTTTTCTTCCAGTGCGGACATGGATCCGGTCCAGATATGCCGCGAGGCCAAAACCAGTGCCCACCACCAGGGCTGCGACACGCTCTTGCTGGACACTGCCGGACGCCTGCATGTCGATGAAGAACTGATGGATGAGCTCAGCCGCATCAAGACTGAGCTGAAGCCGTCGGACATCCTGCTGGTGGCCGACGCCATGACGGGCCAGGACGCAGTCAACATTGCCCAGTCCTTCGACGCTACCCTGGACATCGGCGGGGTCGTCCTCACCAAAATGGATGGCGATGCGCGGGGCGGGGCGGCCCTGTCCATTAAATCGATTACCGGCAAGCCGATCAAGTTCATCGGAGTCGGTGAAAAATTAAACGAACTGGAACCGTTTCATCCGGATCGACTGGCTTCCAGCATCCTGGGCATGGGTGATGTGCTCACCTTGATCGAAAAAGCCCAGGATGCGGTTGATGAAAAAAAAGCTGCCGAACTCGAAAAAAAGCTCAGAAAAAGCCAATTTACCCTGGAGGATTTCCGGGACCAGATGGTTCAGATACGCAAGATGGGTTCCCTGGGCGATATTATGAAAATGATCCCCGGCATGGGAAAAATGAAGCACATGAAGAACCTGGATGTGGATGAAGCGGAGTTTGTCAGAATTGAAGCCATCATTAATTCCATGACACCCCGGGAACGTCAGCAGCACACCATCATTAACGGCAGTCGGCGCCGGCGAATCGCCAAAGGCAGCGGGACCCGGGTCCAGGATGTCAATCGCTTATTAAAAAATTACGTTCAAATGCTAAAAATGCTTAAAAAAATTAACAAAGGTGGTATGCGCGGAATGCCGCAGGGAATGCTGCCGTTTTGAAGGAGAAAAGAAACCATGGCTGTAAAAATTAGGTTGGCCAGACACGGAGCTAAGAAAAAACCTTTCTATCGCATAGTCGTTGCTGATATTGAAAGCCCCCGGGACGGCCGCTACCTGGAAAATGTCGGTACCTATGATCCATTGCTCGATCCGGTAAAAGTGACCTTGAAATCAGAAAGAATCCGCTATTGGATCGATCAGGGTGCGAAGCCGTCCGACACGGTGCGCAGCCTTCTAAAAAAGGAAGGTTTTTTTAGTCATGCGGTTGAGCCGGTTGAGTCGGTTGAGTCGGTTGAGCCGGTTGAATCGGTTGAGTCGGTTGAGTCGGCCCAAGCGTAGTAGATCGCCATCAAATCAAAAAGACACCAAACGCGATATTGAATTGATGATCATTTAGTGTCCCGGGGTCTTTTTGACATGAATCTATTGCCATAAGTTGAATAGGTCTGTGGAATATAAAGACCACGTGCTCATCGCCCGGATCGTTGGGGTGCATGGCATAAAAGGCACCAACAAGATCCGCTCTTATGCGGAATCGTTGTCTTTGTTTGAATCCGGCTGCTCAATTGTTGCCCGCCCAAGCGGTGGACTAAATAAAAGTCTTGAAATCGAATGGGTTAAGCCTCACACCGGATCGGCCTTGATAAAGTTTCATGGGATAGACAATCGCAGCCAGGCCGAGGCATTGGTCGGCACCGAGTTGTTCATTTCCAAAAAGGAACTGCCGGAATTGGAGGACGAAGCCCATTTTTGGTTTGATCTTATCGGCATGGCGGTATACACGACCGAAAACGAGTACCTGGGCCGGCTGGAATCGATTATCGAAACCGGCAGCAACGATGTCTACGTGGTGCAGGACAACCATAAAGAAGTGTTGATACCGGCGCTCGAATCCGTGGTTCTGAACATCGATACCAAAGCCAAACGCATGCAGGTCAAACTTCCCGAAGGTTTGGTTTAGGCATAATGAATTTCACGGTACTGACGATTTTTCCGGAGATGTTTGACTTGTTCTGGAACCACGGAATTATACGTCGGGCGATCGAACACGAAAAAATATCGGCGGCGGCAGTCAATATCAGGGATTACGCCGCAGATCGACACCAGGTGACGGACGACCGGCCCTACGGCGGCGGCAGCGGCATGGTAATGAAGCCCGAGCCGCTGGCGGCTGCCATACGGGGTGCATCTAAAACGCAAACCGGGGCCAAAACGGTATTGCTGACACCCCAGGGACGGGTTTTCAACCAGAAAATGGCCTGGGAGCTGGCGACTTCGGAGGGGCTGGTTCTCGTTTGCGGCCGCTATGAAGGTGTCGACGAACGGATTTGCCGCGACCTGATCGATTATGAAATATCAATCGGGGACTATGTGCTCACCGGGGGTGAACTGGCGGCCATGATTGTCATCGACGCCGTTACCCGCTTGATCCCCGGTGCCCTGGGGGGTGAGGATGCGGCCGAAAAAGATTCATTTTCCGATGATCTGCTGGAGCATGCGCACTATACCCGGCCGGCAATTTTTGAGGGGCAGGAAGTCCCCGCAGTATTATTGTCCGGCCATCATCGGGAAATTGAAAAATGGCGCCGCGAGTCGTCGGTGATGCGCACCCTGCTGAAAAGGCCGGATCTGTTGCACAACAAAGCCTTAAACCGGCAGGAGCGCGAAATTTTAGAAAATTGGGGCCGCGTAATTAACAAAATCTTGGAAAGGAAGTCTCACGGTAATTAACAATCAATGCCCAATCGATTATTTGTATAAGCGAGCCGAATAATTTTTAAATCCAAAAATTCAAGCACCAAATTACAAATAAATCTTAAATTCTAATACCCAATGACCAAAACAGTTTTTAGATGGGTACATTATGGATTTGCAATGAGAAGCCTCTCTGCTTCAGTAATATAATAAAAACCTTTTTTCATTCTCATAGGCTAGTTTGGAATTTCGAATTTTGATAATTGAGATTTGTTTGTATTTTGGGTTTTGTTATTTGTGATTTAAGAACAGGAATAATAAGGCAAGAAGATAAACAGAAATATGTATGCCTAATCTATACGTGGCATTGACCCATTATCCGGTGGTCGACAAGCGCGGCGATATTATCACGTCGGCGGTGACCAATCTGGATTTGCACGATATTTCGCGGGCCGTTAAAACTTACGGGGTTAAATCGTTTTATGTGGTTACCCCGCTGATCGATCAGCAGGGGCTGGTGCAAAAAATTACTTCCCATTGGACCAGCGGCTCCGGCGGCGTTTATAATCCGGCCAGGCGCAGTGCGCTCGAGTTGATCAAAATCAAAGACACGATCGCTGATGTCGTCGAAGACATCAAAGACGTTGAAAAAGATTACCCGAAAAAAGTCGCCACCTGTGCCCGTCGATATCCAACGAGTACCGGTTATAAAGAATTTAAAGACATACTTAAGGCCGGCAAGCCCCATTTGCTGGTCTTCGGCACGGCCTGGGGTTTGGACGAATCGTTTATTGCTGAGGCGGATTATTTATTGGAACCCATTGTGGGTCCCACAGAGTACAACCATCTTTCGGTTCGAACAGCCGCCGGAATTATCCTGGATCGTCTGCTGGGAGAATGAGACCCCAATTGAATGAAAATCAATTGGGAGTTAATTTTTCCAATAACGAATAACTAATAACCAACAACAAAAGTTTATTTTTTGGAGGTAATATGGGAAAGATCGAACAATTGGAAAAAGAAAATATTCGCCTGGACCTGCCCAGTTTTGGTGCCGGCGACACCGTCAAGGTTCATGTGAAGATCAAAGAAGGCGAAAAGGAAAGGATCCAGGCTTTTCAGGGGGTGGTGATCAGCAAGCGCAAGGGCAGCAGCAATGCGACGTTTACCGTGCGCAAAGTTTCCTACGGCATCGGCGTCGAACGTATTTTTCCGATGCATTCACCGATCATCGATAAAATAGAAATTCTAACCCGGGGCCGGGTGCGACGCGCCAAAATCTACTACCTGCGCAAACTCCGGGGCAAGGCCGCCCGAATCAGGGAAAAGAGATATAATTAAGGACAGAAGACAGAGGTCAGAGGACAAAGGTCAGAGGTCAGAAGACAGAGGTCAGAGGTCAGAGGACAGAGGACAGAGGACGGAAGACAGAGGTCAGAGGTCAGAAGACAGAGAACAGAGGACAGAAGACAGAGATTGAAACACTGATATTCGCACTGTCTGTTACTCGTCATTGGTAGATTGACAACTAAAACCGACTGGCAATAGCAAACTTATTTAATTATTTCTGAAATCTGACATCTGTATTCTGTCATCCGACATCTGTTATCAGTAACTTGAAATTCAACTCCGGTCCATTAGCCTCTGTCTTCTGACTTATGTCATCCGATATCTGACTTCTGCCATCCGATATCTGACTTCTGCCATCTGTCATCTGACCTCTGTCATCTGTCATCCGATGAAAGATTTGTGGTATTTCGAAAAAGAAGCCACCCGCCAGGGTTGCCGTGAAATAGCAGGCATCGATGAGGCCGGTCGGGGACCCCTGGCCGGTCCCGTAGTTTCTGCGGCCGTTATCCTGCCGATAACCTTCGATGATCCGGACATAACCGATTCCAAAAAACTGTCCCCTAAAAAAAGGGAGCGGTTATATGACAGAATCTATGCCCGGGCGACCGCGGTGGGCATCGGCATTGTGGACTCGGTTGAAATCGACCGGATTAATATCCTGCAGGCCTCATTGCTGTCCATGGCCATGGCGGTAAAAAACCTCGCCCCCCGCCCCGATTTTTTATTGATCGACGGCATATTCCGGATCGCCTGCGAACTGCCTCAGAACCCCATTCCCAAGGGCGACTCTTTGAGCATCTCCATCGCCGCGGCTTCGATTGTTGCCAAGGTTTCGCGGGATCGCCTGATGCAAACCTACCATCATTATTATCCCCAGTTTAATTTTCCGCGCCACAAAGGCTATCCCACCAAGGCCCACAAAGAAGCCATCCGGCAATTCGGCTGCAGCCCCATCCATCGCAAGAGCTTCAAAGGCGTCAAGGAATACATCTGACCGCTGGCCATTGAAAACACTTGTCGCCCCTGGTTCCGGCATGCTAAGGTAATTACCGTCGAAGCTTAATTCCACCTTTAGCGGACCAACGGACAGTCAACATGCGGACCAAACAGCAAAAATTTGGGGAAAGCAGTGAAAACCTGGCCGTCTGGTACTTAAAGCAAAACGGCTATAAAATCATCGAGCAGAATTACCGCAACCGGATGGGAGAAATCGACATCATTGCCAGAGAAAAAAAATCGATTGTTTTTGTCGAAGTCAAATCCCGCAGATCCATCCGGTATGGCAGCCCAAAATGGGCGGTTACCCCCAAAAAACAGCGCAAGATTTCCATGGTGGCACTCTATTACCTTAAATCCACAAAGCAAATCGATACCAAGGCCCGCTTTGATGTGGTTGCCATCACCTCCAATCGCGATGAGCCCCAAATAGAAATTATCAAGAATGCCTTCGACCTGGCATATTAGTTAGCCTGGCTGTCAAATGGGAGCGGACAGCCCCAGGAAAATTGAAATTTGTCATTGCAACAGACAGTTTTAGATTTCGGATTGCGGATTGCGAATCGATTGCAGATTTCAGATTTCAGATTGCGGATTGCGGATTTATGGTATCGCTTCGCTCTATCTTTTATATTGGATAGATAGGATTCCTTAGATCCAAAATCCCAAATCCGAAATCCCCAATTCTGGGCTCCAAGAAGAATAGGAATAGTGTTGAATAAAAAAAATCCCAAAGAAGAAATTGTTCTCAGCAGCGCGGGCATTCTGTACGTCGTGGCAACACCGCTCGGCAATCGTGATGATATCACCTTGAGAGCGTTGAAGGTATTGCGTGATGTCGATTTGATCGCGGCCGAGGACACGCGCAAAACGCGCGGATTCTTAGCTTTGCATGCCATCAAAAACGACCTGATTTCCTATCACGAGCACAATGAAGCCGAACGCACGCCGACGCTGATTGCCAAACTTCAACAAGGGCAATCATTGGCCCTTGTCAGCAATGCCGGCACGCCGACGGTTTCAGACCCCGGATACCGCCTGATCGAAGCGGCCTTGAAAAACCATCTGAGCGTCACGCCCATTCCGGGGGTTAGTGCCGCTACCGCAGCCTTAAGCGTTGCGGGGCTGCCGACGGACTCTTTTATATTTGTGGGTTTTTTGGCCAAAAAGAAAGCCAAACGCCAGCGGCAGTTGAACGAACTTGCAAGTGAACCCCGAACCCTTATATTGTATGAATCGCCCAGAAGAATTCTGACATTGTTAAATGAAACTATTGCGGTCATGGGCGATCGGCCGGGCATGCTGGCCCGGGAAATGACGAAATTGCATGAGGAATTCGTTCGCGGCCGCTTATCTGAAATCAAGGACCGCCTCAAAAATCGCACGACTATCAAAGGTGAGTGTACCCTGCTGATTGCCGGCCGTGACAGTGGCCAAGATCTCCCTTGGCCCATGGTCCAACAACAAATCGAGGCTGCGATCGCGTCCGGACAAGATTCCCTCTCGGCAATCGCCAGGGAAATTTCCGCGAAGACGGGCATCGCGAAAAACAAAATCTATGCGGCAGCCTTAACAATTTCAAAGGAGCATGAAGGTGGATAATCTCGATGCAATCTTCTCCCCCCAGTCCCTGGCGGTGGTCGGCGCCTCCAAAACCCCCGGAAAGGTGGGCCATGATATATTTGTCAACATCCTCAAGGGCGGCTACCGCGGCACGCTATATCCGGTCAATCCGAAGGCCCGTTCGGTGTCGAGCGTCAAGGCCTATCCGACCATCAGCGAGATACCCGACAGCGTCGATCTGGCCATGGTCATATTGCCGCCGCGACCGGCGCTGACGGCAATTAAAGATGCCATTGACAAGGGCGTCAAAGGCGTGGTCATCGTCTCGGCCGGTTTTCGCGAAGTCGGCGGCGAAGGCCTTGAAATTGAAAACACCATTGTCGGATTATGCCGGGAGGCCGGTGTTCGTATGGTCGGCCCCAACTGCCTGGGGGTCATTAATCCTCTGGCAAATGTCAGGTTGAATGCCAGCTTTTCGGCGCGCATGCCCAAACCGGGCAACATTTCCTTCATCTCCCAGAGCGGGGCCCTGTGCACGGCCGTGCTTGATTTTGCTGCCGACCGGGATTTCGGATTCTCCAAGTTTATTTCAATCGGCAACAAGGCCGATATCGACGAACTTGATCTATTGCGCTATTTTCATAAAGATGAAGACACCGAAGTCATTATGCTTTACCTGGAAGAGCTGCGCCGCGGACCGGAATTTATTGAAGCCGTCAAAGAGATTACTTCCGGCGATATCCGGCCGACGCCGGTGTTGGTTATCAAATCCGGGCGCACGGCGGCCGGTGCCATGGCGGCGGCATCGCACACCGGGGCCTTGGCCGGAACCGAGGGCGTCTATGATGCCATCTTTCAGCAATCCGGCATCATTCGGGTTGATTCCATTGACGAGCTATTCGATTTCGCGACCGCCTTTGCCTACAAAAATGAAAGTACCCTGGGAAAATTCAGGCGCAAGGTGCCCGGCGGCCGGCGGGTTGCCATTGTTACCAATGCCGGAGGCCCGGGCATTGTCGCCACCGATATGACCGTGACTTCCGGTCTTGAATTGGCCAAATTCCAGGAAGAGACCATCGAAGTACTGGCCAGCCACCTTCCCAAAACCGCCAATTTGGAAAATCCGGTGGATGTAATCGGCGATGCCCCGATGGATCGCTATGAAAATGCTCTGGCTGCGGTTATCAGGGATGAAGGGGTCGACGGCGCCCTGGTAATTTTGACGCCGCAATCCATGACCGATGTGCGCGGCACGGCCGAGGCGATCGTTCGAATCGCACGGCGTTCCCCCAAGCCCATTTTGTGCTGCTTTATGGGCATTATCGATGTGTCTTCCGGCGTGAGGTATTTGCAGGAAAATGGAGTCCCGGTCTTTAAATTTCCGGAGAACGCCGCGAAAACATTCGGTGCCCTTTACCAGTACTCCCAGTGGCTAAACCGGCAGCGTATGGCCCAGTTCGAGCTGCGCCACGACCGCAGTCGGGCAGACGGGCAGGTCCAGGATTGGCTTGAGGCCGGCAAAACCCATATCGGGGAACTGGAGGGTATCGAACTGCTCAAATGCTACGGCTTTAATGTGCTGCCCAACGCCCTGGCCCGGACTGAAGAGGAGGCCGCTGCCATCGCCAAAGAGACGGGCTTTCCGGTGGTGCTTAAAATCGTATCGGAGCAGATCCTGCACAAATCGGATGCCGGCGGTGTCGTCCTGGGTCTTGAAAACCCGGAAGATGTCAAGCGGGCGTTCGCAGACATTATCATCCGCGCTACAGAATATGATCCCGCGGCCGAATTGAAGGGGGTGCTGGTGCAGAAGATGGCGCCTTCCGGCAGTGAAGTCATCCTGGGCTTGAACCGCTACCCGGTATTCGGCCCGCTGCTGATGGTCGGCATCGGCGGCATTTTTGTGGAAGTATTTCAGGATGTTGTATTTCGGCTGGCTCCCATCGGCCGCAACGAAGCCCGCCGCATGGTTCGACAAATCAAGGGCTACCGGCTTTTCCAGGGTTTCCGGGGCCGTCCGCCGGCCGATGTCGAAATTATTGAAAAATCCATGGTCAGTCTGTCTAATCTGGCCACCAACCATCCTGAAATCGTAGAGTTGGACATTAATCCGCTGCTGGTCCATGACCGCGGCCAGGGCGCCACGGCCGCCGACTGCCGGATTATCCTGAAACAGCCGGACGAATAGTTGTGCAATTTTAGATTTCGGATTTTAGATTTTAGATTTAAGGAAACCTATCAATTTTATTAATAACGATAGAGCGCAGCGATACCATAAATCCGAAATCCGAAATCCGAAATCCGAAATCGAATGGCTCGATGCTGGATATTAGTAGTTGAAGACACCCTGACGTTGCGAAAGTTCTTTATGGTTATAAATTCAATCCCCAATCCGCAATCAGAATTCCCAAATCACACGCTCTTTCCCGTCATTCTCCCGGTGCCGGCCGAAGTTCATGATTACAAACCCAGGGACCGGGTAATCTACCTCAGCCGGCATGCCCGGCGGGCTTTGAAAATATCCGCCGCCGAGAGCGGAGTTCAGATTGGCGAATTGGTGAAGGATGACACCGGAGCACCCCGGCCTTGCGGCGGCATCCATTGGTCGATATCGCACAAAACCCGATATGTATGCGGGGTTGCCGCACCTTGGCCGATCGGTGTCGATGTCGAAAGAGTGCGCCATTTTTCAGAAGGCCTGTTCCAAAAAACCGCTACCGAGCGGGAATGGGCCCTGGCAGACCTGGAATCAGATTCGATCCGGGCGTTTTTTCGTTTCTGGACGGCCAAAGAGGCCGTGTTGAAAGCAACCGGCGTCGGCATCAAAGATCTTCTGCAATGCCGGGTCGATCGAATTGACGATGACACTCATCTTGAAATTCGGTATGCCGGCAGGAACTGGCTGATCGAGCACTTCTTTTTTGACGATCACGTTGCAGCGATTGTTAAACGCTCGTTTCAGATCGAATGGCTTGTTAAATAATACTACTTTAGTATAGATTAACTTCTCTGCCAAACCCTTCCTTCGGAAAACACTTCTCTCCCACGCCCGATTCATTTTTAAACCATATTATCATTAAAGTATTTCGGATTTTCTCCGATAGCATCCTTATGCAGGTGAAAGCTGATTTACTTCAGTTTTCCGGATAGCCGATTAAAATTTTAACCGCTTATTTTCGACTTCAATTAGTTGTGTCGGGGAGAATATTACTGATGCATTTAAAAGATAAGAGTTTGCAGTTTAAAATCATTTTTATTCTGACGGTTTCACTGTTCATCGTATTCAGCATCATGATCGTTTTAAACACCTACAGTCAGTTGACTGCTCTCAAAGACCAGGCCCACCATTCCTCAGACATACTGGCCAGTTCCATTTTCAACGGTATTATCGGCCCGATGTCGGTCGGTGACGGAGATACCATTCGCCAGCAGATGAAAGACTTCAACCAGGGCGTCAAAGGCACCGAAGTATACATTTTCGGGTCCGGCAAAGAGATCGTCTACAGTTCCCGGGCAGATTCCCATGGTGCCGACATCAGCCAGACCGTCAACTCTTCCGAACTGAAAGATGCCACCAGCCAAATGCTGTCAACAGGCGCGTTGGCAGAAAATGAATATGTCGAAGAATACAATGATGTGCCTTACCTGATTGAAATTCGTCCCATCTTCAACAGCAAAAACTGCCATCACTGTCACGGTGCCAGCCGAACCGTCCTGGGTGGATTAATGGTCAAACAAAATATTGACAACATTTATAAAAGCCAGGCGGATTTACAGAAGCAGAATGTGATTCTCGGAGTGGCCGGAAGCGTATTTGTCATCGCAGCCATTGCATTTTTAGTTGCGCGGTTAGTTATCCGGCCCTTGAATCATGTTATCGAAGATCTGAATATCGGTGCCGCGCAAGCCGCGTCAACATCCTCCCAGATAACTATAGCCAGCCAATCACTGGCCGAGGGGGCCACCGAACAGGCCGCGACCCTTGAGGAAACCACGGCCTCCCTGGAGGAAATGGCAGCCAAGACCCGACAAAATGCCGACCATTCAGGGGATGCCGACAGTTTAATGCATCAGGCCAACAGTATCATCGGTGAAGCATATGGATTGATGGGCAATGTCAAGGACTCCATGCAAAACATATCCAATGCCAGCGAGGAGACTTCCAAAATAATCAACACCATCGATGAAATTGCTTTTCAGACCAATTTGCTGGCTTTGAATGCCGCCGTGGAGGCTGCCCGCGCCGGTGACGCCGGAGCAGGCTTTGCCGTGGTAGCCGAAGAAGTCCGCAACCTGGCGCTGCGGTCGGCGGAGGCGGCCAAATCCACATCCGGCCTAATCCAGGGAACCCTGAATCAGGTCGAACACGGTGATGAATTGGTATCGAAAACCTATGAAGCATTTGAAAAAGTCGCCGAAAGTTCGTCCAAGGTGGGCAGCCTCTTAAAAGAAATCGATGAAGCTTCCAAGGAACAATCACACGAAATCGATCAGGTAAATACCGCGGTCACCGAAATGGACAAGGTAACTCAGCAAAACGCCTCCAATGCTGAAGAATCGGCATCCGCATCGGAAGAAATTAATTTTCAGGCGCTAAAGATGCGCACAATGGTCACCGAATTGCTAACCCTGGTCAGGGGTACAAAAGATTTCGACGCTGAGTTGCAAAAGCAGGCATCGCCACCGACACAAAATACACCCGCTTTATTAAGGAAAAAGTCTGAATCCAGCAACAAAAAGGGGTTTTTAAAGGAGGCCACGAATTAACACGAATTTTCACGAATCAAATACACGTGAGCGTTAGAGGATATCATTGCAATCATTCGTGCAGATTCGTGCCAATTCGTGGCTAAAAATTGGAAAGTCTAAAATCATAAACGGATTCGGCCCTCACATTTCCAAAATCACCTTCCCCGTATTCAGGTTTTGCCGCACGCGGCCGTGGGCGGCCTGGGCCTCTTCAATCGGAAAAACCCGGTCAATGAATAGATTGCTGAAAGCCGTCAGCCAGACTTCAGGAATGGCGGCGCCTTCAGTGAAAGACCAGTCATCCGGCAGCCGGATCAGCATTTGAGGATGAACGGCAACCTGCTGAGAATAACCGCCGCCGGACAATAGTCCCAGGACCCGATCGCCGACCTGCCAGCCTTGGGCTGCCGTACCGACCGCCACAACCTCGCCGCACATTTCCAGTCCCAGGATTTCTGATTCTCCGTTGGGCGGAGGATACAAGCCTTGGGCCTGCAGCAGATCCGCCCGGTTGACGGCAATCGCCTTGATGTCCACCAGCACTTGCTCCGGACCATAGGGAATATCCGGAACGTCCTGCCAGCTCAAGATCGGCTCATCATCCGATTTTTTTACCAAGATCGCCTTCATATTTTTACCTCCCCGGTTGGATTGATACCAGCATGTAAATTCCTGCAAATTGTCATATCAATACAAACTAAGACAATCGGTATGGCTTGCAAGGGATAAAAAGAAGGTTTCAGTGTTCGGGTGTCAGGTGTCAGGGATGCTGGATGCCGGGTGCCGGATACCAGGTACCAGATGCCGGTTACCAGGTGCCGGATGCCGGGAATTCGTCAGCGGTTTTGGGGTCCTAATAACTGATAACAAATAACCAATAACTGCATTCTGTCCTCTGACCTCTGTCATCTGTCCTCTGTTTTCTGTCGTCTGACCTCTGTCCTCTGAACTCCGACCTCTGTCATCTGTCCTCTGCCCTCTGACCTCTGTCCTCTGTCCTCTGAACTCCGACCTCTGTCATCTGCCCCCTGCTCCATGCCCCACGCCCTCCGCTCTAAACCCGCACCAGCGTAATCTTCCGGCCTTGCTGCTGAACTTTGACTCCGTATTTCGGCAGCGTTTTGGCCAACGGCCGGCCGAACAAAAAATCCAGCATGTCGGGGTCCAGCCCGCCCTGGCTTACAACCAGCTCGCGTATTTCAATATCGTATTTGATGATTTCGGCAAGCTCCCGCCGGGCGTCGCCTTCGGGGTCGTTCGCCAAATTCTTGATCAGCTCTTGAATCCTGGCATAATCGCAGCGCCGATGATGGCTGTCGATCAAATCCCACAGCCCTTCGACTTCGGACATCAGGTCGGCACGGGTCAGCCGGTGCTCTGCATACAGCTTCTCCAATTCACGCGTGTCCCAGCATTTCAGAGCCCGGCACTCCAGGGGGCGGTCAGCATAAATGGAGCACTGCTTGCCGGGTTCGTCGAAGAACATGCAGGTCCAGGAGTCTCCTTTTCCTTTGAGCTTGATGATATCCGAATCCACCGGGACCAGGCGTCCCCGTACGTTGTCATAGGCCATTTCACCTTGACGGATGGTAAAAAGACAGCGCGAGGGAATCAGGCCTTTATCGATCAGCGCCCGATCAGCCTGATGAAATCCCGGGCCTCCCTTTTCACAGCAGACACCGCAGCGTATGCAGTCCGATCCTGATGTCCCGGGTCCGATGATGTTGCGATTCTTCACTCGTTGTGTTTCTCTATTTTAGCAATGCGCTGAGCTTCAAAACTATAATTGCCATAAAAGAATCCCACACCCGCTATAACTTGCTTTGGCAGGATTTCCGGATTCTGCTAATTTTCCAAGGATCTACAAATAATAAATAGGCAACTTTCAGATTGCAAGAAGTTACTAAAGGCCCCGATCTTGGCGTATTGGAGTGCCGGAGTAATGGGGATTTAGAGGAAGACATCAAACCTTAAGGCAATACTCCAATACTCCAGTACTCCAATACTCCAATACTTTGAAATTCATAAAATTTAAGTCCCATGATGGATTACCTTTATTGGGGGACCGTTGTTTTATTGTCGCGGGTTGGTTCCACCATCGAACATATTAATGATTGACGGCATATTCAAGTATTCCGCGCCGTATTTCGTTTCGCGAGGTAATATAGGCGCAGCAGCTTCAGGTCCTCGTATGAAACCGCGCCGGCGAGCGCGTCGAAGGCGGGTTTGAGATATTCACAGCCGCATTCGTCAAAGGCTTTGAGAACGACTTCTTTTTGCGCCGGCGCCAGGGATGAAAGGGCATAGATTTCATCGCTGCGCAGTGCCAATCCGTCATTGACATAATTATTTAAATGATCGATGACCGTGGTCTGTTTAATCTTAAAAATATCCATGATGTCCACAATGGAACGACCGCTGTTGAATATGTCGCCGACATGAATATGTCGGGGTAGGCCGGAATTCCCCTGTGAACTTTTTCGCGGCTGGCGTGGCGATGTTTTACCGGGCCGCTTGGGCCGCTCAGCGATATCATTTTCACGGCAAAATCCACGGATGATTTCAATAAAGGTTGCCCCGAAACGGTCGCACTTAACCGTGCCGACACCATGGATATCCAGAAGGTTGTTGCGGGACTGGGGGAAATAGGTCGCCATCTCAACCAGGGTTTTATCCGAGAATATGACATACGGGGGAACTCCGGCTGAATCAGCCAATTCTTTGCGCTCCCGGCGTAGTGCTTCAAATAGGCGTTGGTTAAAATTCAATTCCTCGCCGCGTCGTGATTCATCGACCAGTTTTTCGACGGTGCGCTCCTGGTCCAGCTGTCCCCGGACTTCAACACGGCCCTTAAGCACATCCCAGCCTTTGTCCGTTAATTTCAAGCTGCCGAATTCCATATCCTGCACCAGGAAGCCCTGATGGAGAAACTGCCGTGCCAGCTGCTGCCACTGTTTTTTAGAATAGTCCGCGCCAATGTCGTAGGTCGATAGTTTATCGTGGCCGAACTGAAAAACCCTTTTGGCTTTCGATCCCCGTAAAACATCGATAAGATGACCGCTGCCGAATCTTTCGCCGGTTCGTTTTACGCAGGAAAGATATTTTTGGGCGGGTATGGTTATGTCGATCAATTCCCTATCTTCGGCCAAACAATTATCACAGGTGCCGCAGAATTCTTTCGTATAGTTTTCCCCGAAATAGTTGAGCAGGGGGACCCGCCGGCAGGCCTCGCTCTCGGCAAATCGCAGCAGAGCGCTGAGATGAATATTGGCCACCCGTTTTTCAGCCGGGTCTTTCTGGTCAATAAAGTATTTGATCTTTTGCACATCAGCGTAGCTGAACAACATCAGACAATGCGATTTCAATCCGTCCCGGCCGGCACGGCCGATTTCCTGATAATAGCTTTCAATGTTTTTGGGTAAATCATAATGCATTACGAAACGCACATTGGGTTTATCGATTCCCATTCCGAATGCAATGGTGGCAACAATAATCTGCACGTCATCCCGAATAAATGCTTCCTGATTCCGGCTGCGCTCGGCATCGGCCAGACCCGCATGGTATGGCCTGACCGAAAGGCCGTTCTCCCTTAACAATTCATATAGCGACTCAACCTGTTTGCGGGAGTGACAATAAATGATCCCGGATTGATTTTCAAATTTGTCAATAAACTGCACTGCCTGCTTTTGCGGGTTATCTTTGGGGACAATCTGGATAAACAGGTTTTCACGGTTAAAGCTGGCTACGAACTCATGGCCGTTGTCCATGTGCAGACTGGCTTTAATATCTGCGCGAACCCGGGGGGTGGCTGTGGCAGTCAGCGCCACGCAGGCGGCGTTTGGAAAATTGACCCGGGCTTTGATCAACTCACGGTATTCAGGCCGAAAATCGTGCCCCCACTGCGAAATACAATGGGCTTCATCGATGGCCAGGCATTCCACCTTGACCGATGACAGCAGCTCCAGCATGTTGGGTTTCAGCAGGGCTTCGGGCGCCAGGTAGAGCAGTTTGGCTTTCCTGCTTTTAACCAGCGCGACGTTGCGGCGATAATCAACCGCCGACAGGGAGCTGTTCAAGACCGTGGCCGCCACCCCCAAATGCAGCAACTGCTCCACCTGGTCCTTCATCAGGGAAATCAGCGGCGATATAACAATGGTCAATCCATTAAAAACAAGGGCCGGTATCTGGTAGCAAAGAGACTTGCCGCCACCGGTGGGCATCACCACCAGCGCATCCTTGCGGTCCAATATTTTTCGGATAATTTCAGCCTGAAGGGGCCGGAAGTCGTCATACCCGAAGATGGTTTTAAGAATCGATTGTGCCTGGGCTGTCATAAGTTTAAGCTTTTTAATCGGATCCGGGATTAAGCGATTTTGTTCGATGTCGTAATTTTTATCCTTAATCCGGGTTGGTATGCAAGAGTTGTTTTTGAAGATATTGATTTTGACCAGGCAAATAGAAACCAACAAGGTTTTGTTTTCTATTCTGAAGAATTCCTATATAATGTAAGATAACTACATATATGGTTGTTACCGTTCCGGGTTCAAGGTTCAAGGTTGCTTCAGCTCACAGATATTTATGTTTCCATAGTTTACGGTCTGTAATCGAAGGGTTTTGACGCCCTGTCACAGATCAATTTTTGTTGAACTTCTCGCAAAGCTTACGATTCTAGAGTTCAAGTTGAACCGGTACTCCGGTCGAGTGGCTTTGAAGCCCTGAGGCCCTGAATGATTATAAATTGGAGTTAATCCGGTCAAACCGGTTAACTCACAACCCCGAACCTTGAACCGTGAACCCTGAACCGCTATAGCCCAGGAGAACTAAGAGAAAATGCATATTCGAATCGAGCAGATAAAGGAGGAGGGGCAGGAACTGGCCCTCGAATTTGAAGAGCCGCCCGCCGTATTTCCGGTGCTGTCGGAAATGATAAGCCGGGAGGAATGCAATATCTTGTCCCCGATCAAGACTACCTTGAGAGCGATCCGGATCGATGATATGATAGCGGTAAAAGGCCACATCAATACACGGGTTCGCCTGTCCTGTGGACGATGCCTGAAAGAGTATGAAACGCCCCTCCATTCCCGGTTTGATCTCACATACGTGCACCGGATCCCGGGTAGCCGGGAAGATGAAGATCAGGATGAAGTGGAAATCAGCGCTGCACAGACAGGGCTGATCTATTTTGAAGGGGACGATATCAATTTGCAGGATGGAATTCAGGAACAGGTCATTTTGGCGCTGCCGGTCAAGGCGCTTTGCAATTCGCATTGCAAGGGCCTTTGCCCCAGCTGCGGCGCGGATCTAAATGCCGGCGAGTGCGGCTGCAATCGCCGGCCTGCGGACAATCGATTTGCCGTCCTCAAAAACCTCAAACTGGATGATAAGTGATGTGCCAGGGACGGTGGTGTCCGGCTTTGACTTGCCCCCAAAGGCCGATATTGGGTTATGGCCCAGGAGTATTGGAGTGAGGGAGTATTGGGGTAATGGAAAAAACATCAGGTCTTCGATATTGGAACGTATATGAAAAGGATAACAACCCGCGCCCGATCGGCATTGAAGCGGCCGGGAAATTTTTTTCTGCGGGTGCTGATCGGTTTCAAGCGCAATCAGGGTCTGCTGCTGGCCGGGGCGGTCGCCTATTATACCCTGTTGTCCGTTATACCGATGCTGGCCCTGATTCTGGTTGGTTTGTCGCATTTCATTGAAGATGAGCAGCTTTACAGCACCATTTTGACAAACTTAAAGCTGGTTATTCCCCAACATGCGGAAATGGTCGCCGGACAGGTGTGGGGATTTTTTGAACGGCGCCAGTTAGTGGGGATATTCGGGACTCTCTTCATGCTTTTTTTCAGCTCCATGGCTTTTACGGTGCTTGAAAATGCAATGGCCGTCATATTCTCCCACCGGGCCCGCCGGCACCGACGGCATTTTCTGATATCGGCAATTATCCCCTATGTCTACATATTTTTAATGGGGGTGGGTTTATTCATCGTGACCCTGGTGGCCGGAGCGCTGGATGCGTTGTCAAACAAGCATTTTATGGTTCTCGGTCTCGATTTGAGCATGCAGCAAACTTCCCGGGTGGGGCTCTATTTTTCCGGCACCTTCGGTATCTTCGCCATGATGACGTCCCTGTATCTGGTCATGCCGGTCGGACGCATTCCCATCCGGTACGCCGTGGCGGGCGGCATAACCGCAACCATTCTCTGGGAAATGATCCGCCACGTATTGGTGTGGTATTATTCGACCATATCCCTGGTCAACGTTATTTATGGATCTCTCGCTACGGCCGTGGTTGCCTTGCTCAGTATAGAAATCGCTGTCATTATTTTGCTGCTGGGCGCCCAGGTGATCTCCGAATTCGAGCGCAGTAAAATCGAAATCCCCCAGGCAGATTCGACGGGCTTTGATATATAGGAATATTTGGAACAGGGCGGATGGGAAGCTGGCAAGCCTGAAAGGCGGCAACTTCTACCAGTAGTAATTAGTGTTCGAACGGGTATCCAGAACTCTTTGATATTGCTGATTAATATCGCATAAAAGGAAAACGAAGATTTTCCAGTTTAATGCATTTTTTACTTGCATTAAAAACTCGTAAACGGTAGTTATCTT
>Ga0209786_1000106_pt1 | contig 35114 bp, 33 predicted proteins | sample WorMetilvaeELBA2_FD_187405 | JGI IMG/M metagenome (GOLD analysis project Ga0209786, IMG submission 187405) | Marine gutless worms symbiont microbial communities from Max Planck institute for Marine Microbiology, Germany - Olavius ilvae ELBA.2... ...
TTTTAATTTATTGATTTTATCCTTTAATCCCCCAATCCCTCAATTCCTAAATCCCTCAATTTTTCGCAAATTGACCTAAATCGTGTCCAAAAAAGTTGCCTCATTTTAAAAGTAAATTACGATATCTGTAGTTAGTCCTGAGTCTGTTATTTCTTTGCACTTTGTAAAAAAAACAATAACGCCACTAAGACACAAAGACACGAAGGCTAAAACAAAGAAAATGCTTTACTTTGAGTCTTGGTGTCTTTGTGGCAATCCAATTTCCGCCTCCAGCGGAACCGGGTCAGGAATCTAAATTCCAGAAACAAATATATCATAATTGAGGGTAGTTTGCTCAATTATTGTTCAAGCAAGAAACCCATCAGCGATTGATTAAACCCTTCGGCCTGCTCGATATTGGACAAATGACGGGCGGCGGGCAATATGACCAGTTGCGAACCGGCAATCCGTTCGTGAATGGCTTCGGATGCGGCCACCGGTGTGCCGGGGTCTTCCTCGCCCACCATGATCAGGGTCGCAAGCTTTATCTCATTTAACCGTTCCAGGTAGTTGAGCCCGGCCAGCGCTTCACTGCAGCCGAGGTAGCCGGCCAGCGGGGTGGCTGCGATCTGCCGTCGAATCATTTGCACTGCAGGCGGATTTTGCTGCAGGTATTGCGGAGTGAACCAGCGCTCCAGGGTACCGTCGACCTGGTCACCCATGCCGTTTTCGCGTGCTGCGGCAATGCGCTCCTGTAAAATCGGCTGGGCCTCAGCCGGCATGATGGCCGAAGTATCACACAGGGTGAGGCTTTTGAGTCTGGCCGCTTGGTTCAGGGCCAAGCCCTGGCCGATCATCCCCCCGATGGACAAGCCCACAAAATGCACGGCATCGATTCCCAGCGCATCCAGCAGGGCCACGGCATCATCGGCCAAAAGCGCCAGCGTATAGGCGCCGTCCGGGGCTTCGCTGTCCCCGTGGCCGCGCATGTCATAGCGCAGTACATTAAAATGAGCCTCCAGCGATTCCAGCTGGGGATTCCACATCACCATGCTGCTGGCCAGGGAGTGGCTCAGCATCACCACCGGCGCTTCCGCCTGACCCGTTAATTCATAATTGATCTGAATGCCATTGGCTGAAACTTTCATATCGGCTGCTCCTTTTTTGGTGTTTGGCGGTTATCTATAAAAAAGATCAAGTGAATCGACCATATGTTATCTCCAAGTTTTTCGAAAATTCCGTATGGTAGGGTGGGCTGTGCCCACCAAATTTCGCTGGTTTCATCTGTTGCAGCAGCTGTCACCCAAGGTAGCAGATCATCATAATGGCCTTGACCATCTCTTTGCCCGCACTGAGGTATTGATGGGGGCGGTTGGCGACAAACCGGATGAACTGGTTGGTGCCCACCCGGTACAAAGTTTCTTCAACCGTAATTTCAAGCTTGCCCTGCGTGACGAACACATACTCTTCGACCTTGCCCTGGTGGAGTTCCCCTTCATAGGCCGTTCCGGGCTCGATCTCGACGTGATATATTTCAAAGGCATGCTCCGGGTCAAAGGGGATCATCGGAAAAAGGCGATAGCGCTCTTTTTTGGCCGTCAACGGCTTTGACCCTTTAAAGTCCATGATGGCAACTTCCGGCTGCCGTTTGCTGATAAGCGTCGTGAACGACAGCCGCAATCCATTGGCGATCTTCCAAATCGTAGAAATGGTCGGACTTGAGCGACCGGTCTCAATTTGCCGGAGCATGCTTTTGCTGACACCGGTTAACTCCGCCAGCTGGTCCAGACTGAGATTCCGTTGGTTGCGTATCGTCTTTAAATTGAGTGAAATGGCACTTTCTTCTTGTTTCATATAACGCATATATTGACAATATATTAACTTTGATATATGTTATAGCGCACAATCGAATGTTAGACTGTACAAAAATTGAGAAGTTTCGTCAAGGAGGCAGTGCAATGGGTATCGATTTTGCGCCGTTGATTACACAACTTGCAAAAGGTGATTATTAGGTCGGATCAATTATTTGAATCGCTTATTGTATTCCATATAAAAATGATATTGCTGGGATATATCGGCCAGCTGTTTTAAAAGTTGGTCTTTTTCTTCAGCTGAGTCAGATTTTGTAATTTTTTCTTTAAGTGATTCCATTTCCTTTTTAAGCCTGACCTCTTCCGGTACAAACCCGGCATTTTTCAAAATGTGATAGGCTGGACGCAAATGCTCGGGGACTTCACGATACTGATTTAAATCAAGTGGTTTGCCCTTGCCCTGCAGGTTGTCGAATTGTCCTTCAGCCATTGCTTTTTGGATTTTTTTCTCAACAATGTTTTCAAAACTCTCGAGCGGATCCTCAGTTTTTTCCGTTTGTATTTTCTCATATCTAAGGCGGGCGGTTTCCTTTGTCGGCGTAGAACCCAGCTTGCCCGGTTTAAGTTTGTCGAGTTTTTTATCTGTCACAGCAGTTCAACTCCACTTTCTCACGCCTGAGAATAGGAAAATGTAGTAAAGAATCCGAGCCCAGAGGGCCCGGCTTTGGTCCACCCCGGAGGGGTGATGAAGTTCGCAACTTTTACGAGTAGTGTTCAGGTGTCAGGTGTCAGGTGTCAGGTGTCAGCAACCGAAGTCGACCCGCTGGATGGGAATCGCTCATGATTTTTTTTCACCACTGTTGACTTTCAGCCTCAACCCATTCCGGGTTCAGATCTCAGGGTTCGTTTTTTACTGACACCTGACACCCGACACCTGAAACCATAATGAACTTGGACAGATGGCATAGCCGACTGTCTCTGACCTGGCCCAGAGGACCAGGTTTTCTGCGACCAAATAAAAATTTTCGCCACCAAGACACAAAGGCCCAAAGTTTAATATGAACAAAAATATTTTCTTAGTGTCTTGGTGCCTTTGTGGCTATTCTTCCCGGTTTACCCGGATTGGAATTATATCATCAGCTCCAGCCGCGGCTTTCTGAGGTATTCCGCCACCTGGGTGTCGCGCATAAATTTAACCAGGTATTGATGCAGTTCCCGGGCGACCTCCGGGTGGTCTGCAATAATATCGTTATTTTGCGCTGGATCCAGTGCAAGATCATAAAGCTTCGACTGTCCTGCTTCCTGGCTGTAAAGCAGCGCATATTTTGCGCTGGTAATGGTCGTCACAGTCGGCGCCTTCAGCATGCGCAGGAAATTATCCACCGACCGCACCGGATCGCCGGGATTGGCGAAGGGGATGCTGCTGACAGTGAACTCACGGCCATTGGCGCTGAAATCGTTTATGTTGGGCAGCAGCGATCGGCCTTCGACAAATCCCGGTATGTCACAGCCCAGGACATCCAGCACGGTCGGCATCATATCGACGGCGGATGTCAGCCGGCGACATTCACCGGCCGCAACACCGGGCAGATAAATCAACAGCGGGATATTGACAATCTCCTCGTAAAGCGGGGAATAGGCCCAGATGCCGCCCTCGATCTGCTTGTCCCAATCATCCAGTGCCGGGTATTGCCCATCCGGCTCCATTTCATAAACCATCTTGCCGAAAAGCCCGCCGTGCTCCCCGAAATAAAAGCCGTGGTCCGAAGTAAAAATGACTGCCGTTTTTTCCATCAGTCCCATGTTTTCAACCCGCCGCAAAAAATACCCCAGCCAGGTGTCCACCATGGTAATTTCACCGCAATAGGTGGCATGCGCTTTAGCCAGCCGATCCTGGGTGAAACCGGGCACATCCGGCCAGCACCCGTATATCGGTTCGATTATTTCGCCGTCGTAATCCGGCCGATAGATTTCAGTATAGTAAGCGGGGGCGTCCCAGGGTTCATGGGGATCCCAGGTATCGATATACAGAAAAAAATCTTCCTTGTAGTGATGTTCCAGCCACTGCATGGCTTTGGTGAAGGTTTGGGGGGCGTTGTAGTCGGATTCAAAGCGCCAGGCGGCGCGGGTGTCCTGGGATTCGTGCCGCCCGTCTTTTAATTTTTTGGCCCCGGAGCCTTCCTGTCCGGTATTCATGACAAAGGTGTTGAACCCGCGGTCGTAGTTCATGCCGTCGCGCAGATAAAAAGGCGTGTCGACCACCGCCGCCGTGTGCAATCCCTTGGCCGCCAGGATTTCGGCGATCGTGGTCACGTCTGCGGGCAGGGGTGACCAGCCCATAAACGACATGGTCCAGCGCCCCGTAAAATGATCCGCGCGGGTGGGCATGGTTGGAAATCCGGCCGCATAATGCCGCTCGAAGCGCACCGACTTTGCCGCCAGCCTGTCCAGGGCCGGTGTTTTAATCTGTTGGTTGCCATAGGCTCCGATGTGATCCTGTCTAAAAGAGTCCGAAGTTATCCAGATAACGTTCATTGCGAGCTGTCTCACCCTCTCTTGTGATTTACAATTTTTCGCTGTAGGTGTTATGCTATGATCCGGCAGCGGTGTCAAGCAGGGAAGAAATGGCAGAATTGAGAATATTGATAAAGGGGGGATTGGACGTCCCCCCAGATTAAAGTCTGGGCGATGGGAAACAACTTTATTTCCCTTTCAGACGGGCAGGCTAAAAATTTTGAAACAGCGGGTATCCAACCAACTATCTAATAGCCGGACGAGAATACATGAACCTCTCCAAGATGCTGTCAGGGCTTTAGATGCTGTACAAACCAGTCGCGCTGGGCGGCGCTGTTTACCTTGAAGGCCTCGCCGGTATAAGCTTCAAAATGTCCGCCCGGCAGAATAATCAGCTTTTTGGGTTCCAGGGCTTGTTCAAATGCTTCGCAGGCAAGGTCGACCGGCACCAGGTGATCGCCGCCCGCGGCAGCCATCATAAAAGGTGTGGGGCAGATGCGTGAGATGTACCAGCCAGGTTCGTATTCCCAAAACATTTCGATCGATTTCAGTGTTACTTCGTTTCGCCACGACGGTGCACGTGATTCGTGGACCTCCTTGAAAAATTGCAGGCTGTCGTCGGTGGGCAACGCACAGGGGGCACCCGGATCCTCCGACACCACCGGAAGCGTACCCGGTGAATCTCCGTTATACCGTGCCTCGCGGTCGGCATCAAAAGCCGCTCGCGTAACTGCCAGCAGGTCAGAACGAACCAGGCGCTTTGCATTTCGCAGGCCGCTGATTAAAGGCACCTGGCAAACGACGCACTTAACTCGTCGATCCAATGCGCCGACCACAATGACGTGTCCACCGCTATAACTAGATCCCCACACGCCGATGCGGTCTTTGTCGACCTCGGACAGGTTCCCAGCAAACGTAATGGCATCGCGATAATCGTTGATCTGGCGCCATGGGTCGATTTCGCCCCGAGGCTCCCCATCGCTGGCACCCAAGTTGCGATTATCATAAACCAAAACAGCAAAACCCGCATCGCAAAATACTTCCGCAAAAGAATCCAAATACATCTCTTTCACTGCGGAATACCCGTGGGCCATAACAATCGCCGGCTTGGAACCTTGAGTGCCATCGGGCGTATATAACCACCCGCGAAGTGTTACTCGGTCATCGGTTTTAAATTCAATGTCATTTCGCATGTTTTGCCTCCTTTATGTGATGGTTGATGAAGACAGAATGCTGTTCAAAACGAAAGATATGCAGTTGCATTTTAGAAGGGCAATGGGGGCGATCATGAACATATAATAAACTTTTCAGATTTAGGCAATATTTTTCAAAATCCTTGTGAACCATGGACATAATGCCATTCACAAGGTAGCACATGTGCCGCATATGTTCAATTGCGTAGTTTTTTTCTTATACGTACTGGTATCGGACCTAGTTGGATCGCCGACAAACAAGGCATCGGTTAAAAAACAAAGACGTTGTGGAAACTGAAAACGAAACCACCGACAGAGGCAGTCCTGCCGAACTGCGGGGCATTCTGATCATAGCTGCGCTGATTACTCAAGTTCTAATCGAGATGCTGTTCCAAAAATTTGCCGACAATTTGTTTAACTTCCGGACGCTCGAGCAACTCATGCTCATAACGAAGACTGCCGGAGTTGAAAACAACGGATTGGCTTTCATCATTAACCATAAATTCACCGCAGTCGCCTTGCAGCACCGGGTTTCGAAACCAGGGATCTTTATCACCGACCAGCGAAAGCACCGGTTCCGCCGCCGGTGCATTCAAGCCATGATACTCGGGCCAGTCGGCATGACAACCCCAACCTTCAATGATTCGGGCTTTGACGGACTCACCGAAGAAAAGGCCGTGGTCCGAACTAAAAATGACCGCCGTTTTTTCCATCAGTCCCATGTTATCAACCCGCCGCGAAAAATAAGGTGGTTGCCGTAGGCGCCGATCTAATCCTGTCTAAATACCATCTCACATATCCAATTTCAAGTTTTAGCAGAACACCTACCATATTCAAGCAGAGCAGATCGAAACGGGAACCGAGGACTAAACTAATTGTCTGGTGGACTTTTGGGGGATCATCTGGGAGGATCTGAGGGAGTCGCGTCTATCCAGCTATTCGAACTGGCATCGTCAATTTTGCATTTTTATGACAACCGACGTTATATCATCATCAATTTTCTCTCCACCTATAAATTTATCCAAACCGTTAAAAACTGCATTAAGTATTTGTGTGGCGTCTGAAGAAGCATTCTGTTGAATTAAATTTAGAATTGGCTCTTTGCCTAACATTTCTCCATCTTTATTTCGTGCCTCCCAGATCCCGTCCGTACTGAGAAAAATGATCTGACCATTTGAAAAGTCAGTTTTCTTATTATCCTCATAGATCCATTCGTCATCCACACCAAGTGCTATTCCAGATCCACCAAGCTCACTAAATGACCCTGACCTGGGATCATAAAGAATTGCAGGATCATGTCCTGCACGCACCCATTCGAGTTGTCTCCTTTCAGTGTCAAGAGCCAAAAAAAACATCGTCATAAATTGGCCAGAATCTTCAACATCTTTTACGAGCTGACGGTTTACATCGGAAATGATCTTGGCAATGGTTCCCGGCAAAGAGGCACGCTGGCGCAAAGATGATCGGACAGATGCCATAAGTAAAGCAGAAGGGACACCATGCCCAGATACATCACCAATGGCCACCCCAATTTTCTGTATATCATTGTCTCCAATAGATATAAAATCATAATAATCCCCACCGGTTTCATCACAGTAGACGCTTTTTCCAGCTATATCGAATCCATTAACTTTCAGATTACTTTTTGGAAGAAGATTCTGTTGAACTTCCTTGGCCAAATTAAGAGATTGCTGCATTCTTTCCCGTTCAATCAGGCCTTTGGTCATTTCATTGATTGCATCACCAGTATACCCAATTTCATCATTGGAAAAAACCTGCACTTTTTTGTCAAAGCGACCATTTCTTATCCTGCGAAGAGTCTGAATAATATCCTGGAAAGGGATGCTCAGGTTGCGACTCACCAAGAGAGTCAAACAAGTTCCGACCCCGATAAAAATCAATGCATTGATATTGATCGCCGGTTGTAAATTTGCAAGCGCGAGGGCAGGTTCGTGTTGACTTCCCAAGATTCTGTTCAGAATCAGGATTATGCTGATCAGGGGAATCAGGTTACATGCAAAGAGTAGAGCTACCAGGCGGGTTCGGATTCTAATTCGCAGCGTTTTCGGAATGGCAGAAAGACCGCCGTCTGGAAAGAAATACGGCGCCAACCGCTTTTGCAGCAAGTGCTCGAGGAAAAAAAAAGCGACGGTGACAGTGATCAAGCCAATACTCAGACCATTATACAAGCTGCGTTGAACCAGCTGAGTTCCAGAATCATAAGCCCAATGAATCGTAGACCAAACAATTGCCCACAGGACCCAGATACTAAAATCCAGTGCGATTAAAACAAATGGCTCGTTTAACAACCGCTGGCGAGCTTTTAATTTAAGATCCTCGGATTTGGATGTGCGCCTGGACAGTGCATTTAGGTAATGGCGGATAGGTTTTTCATATAGCAATGTCATCACAATAACGAAAGAAAATACAAATGGATCAAAAAGCGCATCAGTCCAATAGATGATAGGATTGTCAAATAACTCTTTGGGAAATGGCTCAGCTCTACGTATCAAAGCGATTGCCAAAAAAACACCGATGAAGTTGGCAATACAGTTAGCAACGAGCATTTGGTTTTTGAGATAGAAAAGTTTTGCTTTTTTCATGATTCGATCTCCTCTAAACGGAGAATCTAAAACCAACAAAGAGGGAAGGAGCTGTTATATGATTTAATAGGTATGAATTAAACTACAGACACGTAAATGAAAACTCAAAAAAAGATTATGATTGGTCAGCTATTTTCTCCGCCAAGATACATAGAATCTCATACATGATTGTTGCCGCAATCAGCGCCGTGGTACCGGATGAATCAAACGGTGGTGCCACCTCAACCACATCTGCCCCGACAAGATTCAATCCCCTGATGCCCCGGATCAATCCCTGGGCTTCGATCGCAGTCAGGCCGCCGATCTCAGGTGTCCCCGTACCCGGCGCAAACGCAGGATCGAGGCTGTCGATATCAAATGACACATAGGTCGGGCCGTCTCCTACCACACGCCGCGCCTCATCGATCACCTTATCGACTCCCAGTTTATTGAACTCTTCGATATATACGATCCGGATGCCGTGTTGGGGACCGAACTCCCAGCATTCATCGGAATTGGCGGCACCCCGGATTCCGATTTGAATGGTTCGCTTCGGATCCAGGAGCGCTTCTTCGACCGCTCGCCGGAACGGCGTGCCATGGCTGTATTTTGAATTCATCTCCTCGTCACAGCAGTCCGTATGGGCATCGATATGCACCAGGCCGACCGGATAATTTGCAGCAATCGCCCGCATGATCGGCAACGTAATGGAGTGGTCGCCGCCCGCGCTGAGGGGAACAATGCCGGCTTTGTGAAGCCTTGAGTAGAAGCCGGCGATGTCGGCATGGCTGGCGGCAACGTCAAATATTTGGCTGAAATGAACATCACCGACATCAGCCACCCGGCACAATTTATAGGGATTAATGCGTGTGACATGATGGATAGACCGCATCATACTGGACATATCTCTGATCTGCCGCGGTCCCTGACGGGCCCCCGATCGCGCCTCCACGGCGCCGTCATAGGGCACGCCGACCAGGGCAATGTCCAAATCGTTCAAATCCGTTGAATACGGGGTTCTCATAAAAGTCGGAATTCCGCAGTAGCGCGGCTCGTCCATGGGATTTTGGGTGTTGCCTGCCATATTATTTGATGTTTCCTATGTCACCACAAGTTCCAATAACGAATAACAGATAAATAATAACGCCTAATTGAGTTGATTATGCTCATTTCGGGTTCTATGCTTCCCTTTACCGCCGGCCAGATGTTTGAGCCTGGTTTCCGGTTCATGATACCGGCGATAGTAATGGGTAAGTGTTGTGATAGAAAAAAATTTATTGAAAACCGGAAACTGAATCAGATGCCAGAAGATCCAGTAGGACAGAAAGACAGCGGGTAGAAAGTAAAAAATATATATCAAAAAACCAAAAATGTATGCGACTTCCATCGTCCAGTAACCATTTCTCACCGGATAAAAGTCCAATGCCACATGCAGCCACATCCAGACATAAGAAATGACCGGAACGGATATAATGAAATATAGGATGACAGCCCAGGAGTGGCCGGCTTCCACGGCCTTTTTACTGCAATACCCCATACAGCGCATGCAGTTCTCGCAGTGATACGTCCAGTAGGGACGTTTCTTAGGGCCGACATCCTTCATCAGAATCGCCTGATTGGGACAGAACCTGGCACACCTGCCACAGCCGACACAATTGTTGTTGGCAAACATCACTTTGGCCATAAACATCCGGGCGATAATTAAATAGGCGATGGGTAAAAGAGGAACCAGCCAGAATAAAACTATACACCATAATAATTCCCAAATGTTATTGCGCGTAAATAAAATCCGCTGACCGGCCAGGATCCGGGGGATTAACAGATTCAGTCTTGACTGCGCCTTGCTGGATATCTTAACGACGTTTCTCGGATGCAGTCCCGAGTGGAAATTTATAAAATTCGACGGCATATCCAGGCTGAATACGGCCTTAACACAATATCCTTTAGCCAGCATTAGGATGGCTGCAAAAAAAGTTGCGAAACCGGAGGCACCGGGAATTTGCAATCGTCCGATCTTTAAGGCACCACGGGTGGCGACACAGATCAGCGGTATTTTATTCCGCCTGGGAATCCTGCATAAGAATTTGATCATCGACCAGGGCGGCATAAAACCGTGGGTGGGAAACAATAGTCCCACAAGTAAATCAGGGGATTGGTCTATGTCATTGTCAAAGTCGGCATCCTCGATCATCACCACCTTCGTCTTAACTTGACGCCGGTTGGCAATCTCTGCGATCCAGCGGCTGACACGGTATGTGTTGCCGGTCCCGCTCATTACGTATAAAACCGCTTTTTTATAAATTAGATCATTCAACGCTTATCGGTCCTGGATTAGATACCTGAAACTTGCATCAAATCTACCATTGCAAAAAACCTTTGTTTTGGATACCAGGGAATCGAGATGCTAAATCCTGACACCTGAACACTTGTATGAAACTTCACCTATTTAATCCCAAAAAAGGGTGTTTAAATCGTGCTCGTCGTCGTACTCGTCCTCGTACTCGAAGCTGAATGCGGTCCAAAAGCCTCGAGGACGAGGACGAGCACGAGCACGAGTACGAAACGTCGGATGCGCTTGTGTGATACTTCGCCGATTTGGCACAGTTTCTTTGTTCGATTTGACCGGCCGTTTGTTTGGCCGGCGGCAGCGCTGACACCTGACACCTTCGAATATCAATGGGCGCGATAACATCAAAAAAAATGTCGATATGACCCCGCTAAGCGCCTAGTCATATTCATAGATCTCGTACCGTGTCTGTTCCTCCAGCAACTGATCAATTTGGCCTTGGATCTCGGCCCGCTCTTTGCTTTCAAACCACTGGTTCCAGTAAAAAAGGGACTGCCATTTGGTGACCACCAGACTTTCACCGGGTTTATCCAGCCGGGTCAAGGTTTCTCCGGCAATGTATCCCGGGGTACCCATTGTTATGGACCTCAGTTGATTGACCAGCCGCCGCAGGTCTTCTTGTTTGTCTTCCGGTACGGACCTTCTGATATGTATCCTAATCATTTTTCTATCCCCCATTGCTATTATTTTGATTGGCGAAGTATCGACGATTTAATCGATAGAGCGCAGCGATTCCATCAATCCGAAATCCGCAATCTAAAATCCCAAATTATAACTCGCGACGTCAATGGAATAAAAATGGGAGAAATTAGTAAATGCAGATTTTGCCTAAGTTTACAACCCCAGGCTCTAGCCCCCCTCCTTTTTGATTACAATCAAAGTGATGTCATCTTCCGCCTCCGAATCATCCTGGAATTGATTCACTGCTGCAATAACTGCTGCAATTATCTCCTCTGATTTTTGGGCGGCATGTTGGCGGATAATTTCATACAACCGTTCTTTGCCGAATATTTCTCCATCAGGGTTGTGGGCTTCCCATACGCCGTCCGTGCTGAGAACGATGATTTGGCCGGGAGCGGGGGCAATTCTTTCGTTAATCTCATACTGCCACTCTTCGTTCACACCTAGCGCAAGGCCGGGGCCCTTTAGCTCTTCGAATGTGCCGGTGTCCGGATCGTAGAATATACCGGGTTCATGCCCGGCGCGAACCCAACTAATTTTCTGATTTGGCGCATCGATGTTCAGATAGAACATGGTCATAAATTGGCCAGAATCCTCGACATCACGCGCCAGCTGGCAATTGACGTCGGTGATTATCCGGTCGATGTTTCCGGCATGCGCTAAGCGCTGCCGCAGGGAGGAACGAACCGTTGCCATGAGCAAAGCAGCGGGGATACCATGACCCGACACATCTCCGATCGCCACGCCGATATTGTGATCTCCGGCTTCTCCCGCTAGAATAAAATCGTAATAATCGCCACCGGTTTCATCACAGTAAATGCTTTTCCCGGCAATATCAAATCCGCTGATTTTCAGATTGCCTTTGGGTAAAAGGCTCTGCTGGACCTCCATGGCCAGATCCAGCGAATGGCGCATTTTGTCGCGCTCCCTGAGCCCTTCGGTCATATCGTTGATCACGTCACCGACATATCCTATCTCATCGTTGGAGGTGACGTTGACCCGCAATCCCAAATTTCCCCCGGCAACCTGCTTTAAAACCAGCACCATCGCACCCAAGGATCTTTTCAGATTCAACGCGATGATCAGGACCAATCCGGCGCCGACGACCATTACAATCGGGACGATTGTCTGCAGACCGGAGGAAAACATTTTGAAGGATTCAGCCGGCGGACGACTGGAAAAGGAAACACGGTAAAGGCTGGCCAGGATTGCCAGCAGCGGGATCAGGCTAATGGCTACATAAACCGCATATAATCGAACGGTGAGGTTGATGCGCCGGGCGCCTTTGACACTGTATAACTTCCCCCCCCGGGAAAACATAGGGCACCAGAAATGTCTGCAAAATTCTTTCGAGGAGAAAAAAAGCCAGCGTTGTTGATACCAGGCCGGTCAACAGGGCATCGAATCGATTCATGCTGATTTCCTGCCATGCCAGGCCAAAGCGGCGCTCGAATACCGCAAAGGTCACACCGCCGAGGATCCAAGCGGCCATATCGATGCCGATAATGAAATAAGGTTCGTTTAGCAGCCGTTTTTCGGCGATTGCCTGGAGACCGGCAGGAATGGATTTGTTGGATCCAATTCTGTCAAGGTAGCGACGAATAGGCCATTCGTATATGATGATGGTCACAAAAAGAAGCGCGAAGATAATTCCGGGATAGTTTGAGGTGCGAATATGAAATTCGACTTTATCCGTCTGGTGCTCCCGCAGGACAAACTCGTAAATGACATAGAGCAAACCGGCTCCAACGCCGGTAGCTGCTAAGTTTGCCGCAAACATTACGTTTTTCAGGCAAAAGAGACGGAACCGGGTCATCGTTTTAGACCGTTAGGTGTCCTAATTGTGAATTCTGCGCATTTAATGGCAAGCTATTTTTTCCAACACGCAGGCTGTTCAAAAGAAATGACTAAAATTCAAAATGACTAAAATGACTAAAATTGAGGAATTCTGTCGATTTTAATTGAACTTCGCAAGCTGAATGATTTTTCTCCAACTGATCGAATACCCACCAGGCTCAAAAATACGTTCGTGTCTATATAAAGATGGAGGGGAGCGACTCCACAATTTTAGTCATTTCAAATTTTAGTTCATTTTCCCGAATTCCTGATTTTTAGGCCTCTCAATGATTCTCGATTGCTCTATATTTATATTCCCCCATCTAGCCGAGCAACTCCAAAGCATAACGGCAGTGGGTTTCCACGCCGAGCGTCAACACATCCTCGTTGAAGGTAAACTGGGGATTGTGAACCGGCGCACGGCCCTCACTGCCTACGCCCAGCGCAAAGAAACAGCCTTTGGCCTTTTGCAGAAAAAACGACATGTCTTCTCCACCCATGGTTTTGGCCGGCTCGACCACCTTATCTGCTCCGACTACATCCGTCGCGCAGCGACGCACTAAATCCGACATGGCCTCGTCATTGATGGTGGGGGGATAACCCTTGGAAAATTTGAATTCATATTCCACGCCCATAGACTCGCATACGCCGCGAATGACTTTATCCAGGCGCTCTTCCCAGGAGTGCCAGACATCCAGGTTGAATGTCCGGGTGGTGCCGTTCAACTCCGCTTCGCCGGGAATGATGTTAAAGGCGGTCCCGGCATGAAAACTGCCGACGGTCACCACGACCGGTTCCAGGGGGCTCATGTGCCGGCTGGAAATACGCTGCAGGGCATTGACAACCTGGGTTCCTACCTCCAGCGCATCGACACACTGATGGGGCATGGCGCCGTGCCCGCCTTTGCCGATGATTTTCAGGTCCCAGCGGTCCATGGCGGCCAGGAATGGTCCGGAGCGGACGCCGATCGTGCCTTCCGGAATATCCGGCCAGACGTGACACCCAATGGCATAATCCACCTTGGGATTTTCCATCACACCTTCCTTTATCATGGGTTCGGCGCCGCCGGGGCCTTCCTCGGCAGGCTGAAAGATAAATTTCACGGTTCCGGTAAATTCGTCCTTGATCTTATTTAAAACCGTCGCGGCAACCAGCCCCATCGCCATATGGGCGTCATGGCCGCAGGCATGCATCACCCCATCATGGGTTGAGGCAAACTCGAGCCCGGTTTCCTCCTGCAGGGGAAGGGCATCGATATCGGCCCTGACCATCAGGGTCGGCCCGGGTTTTCCCGTATCCAGTAACCCCACCACCCCGAACTGCGCAATCCCGGTCTGCACCTCCAAGCCTTCGCGGGTCAAATAGTCCGCCACATAGGCTGATGTTTTTTCTTCGGTATAACCGACTTCCGGTATGCGATGCAGATCCCGCCGGGTTTTAATAACCAATTCCTTGTGCTCACTAACCAATTTGTGAATATCCACCATAATCGTACCTCTCAATAGTTTTAAATCATTCCAATTGTGTTCAGTTACCAGAAGACAGATAACAGAGGTCAGATGACAGAATCAGGATTGGCGATTGTGCAATACCAGTTCAATTGTTGATCAAATTGACTGTTTATCACCTGTCCTTCGATTTCTTTCAACGGTCTTAAGTTCCCTGGCATCTATCATAACTTTATGCGCCGTGCCCTGTGCGTTGCTTTTTTTCATACTTCCGCATCTTTAGCCGCGGCATAGTCCAGCCCCATCGGACGACGACGGGTCCAACCTCCGGATTCAACTATTCGTCATCTGTCCTCCGTCGTCTGTCCTCTGTTTTCTGACATCCTCTGCCCTCTGACCTCTAATCTCTGACCCCTGTCATCTATCATGACTCTAAGCGCCACGCCCTGTGCGTTGCTTTTTTTCCCACTTTGTCACGCCTGAGCTCGTCGAAGGCCGCATTCCAACTTCCGATTTCATAAATCTCTGACCTCTGTCATCTGTCATCTGTCATCTGTCCTCTGACCTCTGTCATCTGTCCTCTGCCCTCTGACCTCTGTCATCTGACCTCTGACCTCTGTCATCTGTCCTCTGCCCTCTGCCCTCAGCCCTCTGCCCTCAGCACTCAGCCCTCAGCCATCTGCCCTCAGCCCTCTGCCCTCAGCCCTCTGCCCTCAGCCCTCTGCCCTCAGCCCTCTGCCCTCAGCCCTCAGCCCTCAGCCCTCAGTCCTCAGCCCTCTGCCCTCTGCCCTCAGCCCTCAGCCCTCAGCCCTCAGCCATTACCTATGCCACATTTGCCAGGGGGGTATCAATGGAAAAAAGAAAACGGTTGACAATTCGCCCGACTTTGCCGCAATATCTCTAACACAAAATCGGAAGATTTTTTCCCCTTAGTTGATACTATTACCTGCAGACCGAAATGCAACCACAAAATGGAATGGAGAATATAATGACAATCGCTTTTGTCGATGGTCCGGTGATTACCGGCAACGGTCAGTTGCTGGAGCGGGCCACGGTCGTGGTGGAAAATGATAGAATAACCAAAGTTGCCGAGGGCAATGTCAGTATACCGCCGAACGCCAAAAAAATACCCATAGACGGCATGACCCTGCTGCCCGGATTTATCGATTCCCACGTTCACATGTGCATTGACGGCAGTCCGGATCCGGTCAGCACCATGATGGCTGAGTCACAAACGGAAACGACCCTGAAAGCCGCCGAGGCCGCCCGGCAAACCCTGCTGGCGGGTGTCACGACCATCAGGGATATGGGCGGCAAAGACGGCATCGATCTCGGCCTCAAGCAGGCCATTAACACCGGGTTGATTCCAGGCCCCCGTATGCTCGTCAGCGGCAAGCTGATCTGTATGACCGGCGGTCACGGCTGGCAGATCGGACAGGAAGCCAACGGACCGGACGAAGTCCGCCGGGCCGCCCGGGAACAAATTAAAGCCGGCGCCGATATCATCAAGCTCATGGCCACGGGCGGTGTCATGACGCCCGGCGTCCAACCGGGCAGCGAACAGTTGACGGTAGAGGAAATGCGGGCCGGCGTCGAAGAAGCACACAAAGCCGGCCGCAAAACCGCGACCCACGCCATGGGAACCCAAGGCATCCTCAATGCATTGCGGGCCGGGATCGACAGCATCGAACATGGTGTGTACCTGGATGAAGAGGCTGTTTCCATCATGGTCGAAAATAACGTCCCGTTTATTCCGACAATTTCAGCGCTCTATCACATCGAATCCAGGGGAGTCGCGGCCGGGATCCCGGAATATGCCGTTGAAAAAACATTGATGGTCAAACCCCATCACCAGGAGAGTATACGCCTGGCCCGGGAGGCCGGCGTGCTGGTGGCCGCGGGCACGGATGCCGGCACGCCGTTCAATCTGCACGGCGGGAATTTGGCCGAAATCAAACTATTGGTGGAATATGGGGGGTTTTCTCCCATGGCGGCCATTGAAGCGGGAACCTGCGTTGCCGCCCGGGTTTTGGGGCTGGAGAACGACTTGGGCACCATCGAAGAAGGAAAGCTGGCCGATTTGGTCATGGTTTCCGGCAACCCCCTGGACAATATCGATATCCTGTTGGAAAAAGAGTCTATCTGCCTGGTCATGCAAGGGGGAAAACTTGCAGCAGGCAACTTCTAACCATCAACCCAAAGGAGGAGGATTAGAATGAAGACAATCAACCCATGTGCCAAAAATTTTCTGCTTATCGGCGTGCTGGTGGCCGCTGTGATGCTGGGCCTGCCCGCCAATCAAGCCCGGGCCGACATCGAAGAAATTATCATCGGCGTGGGCGTGGATGCCGACACCATGAACCCCCAGGAGCAGACCACCACCCTGTTCCAGAACTGGTGCGACTTAATCTACGACAGTTTCATGTACCAGGATCCGGAAGGCAAACTTCACCCCCGCCTGGCAACCAGTGTGGATGTGTCGGCTGACGGTCTCACCTGGACCCTTACCCTGCGCAAGGGCGTTAAATTTTCCGATGGAACCGAGTTCAACGCCGACGCCGTCAAGCTGACCTGGGATCGCATTCTGGACCCGAAAATGCGGGTGCCGCTGCGGTTTGCCCTGGGCATGGTGAAAGAGTGCGTTAAAATCGACGACTACACCGTGGCGCTCAAACTCAAATATGCGTTTGCACCCCTGGGCCCGTCCTTGTCCATGTCCCTGGGCTCCCCCATCAGCCCGGCCGCCCTCGAAAAATTCGGTGAAGATGTACGCCAGAACCCGGTGGGTGCCGGCCCCTACATTATGAAAGAATGGGTCAAGGGTGACCGCTTCGTCATGGTTCGCAATGATAACTACTGGGGCAAAAAACCGACCGTAAAAAAAATTACGTGGAAGGTCGTTCCGGAAGCCGCCACCCGGGAAGCCATGCTGCGGGCCGGCCAGATTCATATCTGCTATAAACCGCTGCCCTCAAATGTCATGGCTCTCAAGGCCGACTCGAACGTCACCGTTGAAATGCCGCTGGACACCCGGACCATCTTCATGGGATTGAATTGCCAGAAAGGCGTCACGACCGACAAAAATGTACGCCTGGCCTTTAACTACGCCGTGGATAAAAAAGCCATCGTGAAAAAGATCCTGTTCGGCACCGCCGAGCAGATGGATGGGCCGGTTTCACCCAAAGTGTTCGGCTACTTTAAAATGGACCATCAATACGATTACAATCCGGAAAAGGCCAAACAGCTCCTGCAAGAAGCCAACTTCGATTTTTCCAAAACCGTCAAAATGCGCACCCCCAATGGCCGCTATCTGTTTGACAAGCAGGTATCCGAGGCCGTCCAGGCCTACCTGCAGGCCATCGGGGTCAAGGTCGAACTGCGCACCTATGACTGGCCGACCTATGTTGCCGGCCTCCTGAAACCCATCGAAGAAACCGAGCTGGAAATGTTCCTGCTGGGCTGGGGGCCCCTCATTCTGGATGCGGACATGGGCCTCTATGGTCAGTTTACCTGCGAAGTCAACCCGCCCAAGGGACTGGGTTCATCGTTTTACTGCAATGCTGAGTATGACAGTGTCATGAAGGCTTCACGTGAGGAGCAGGATCCCCAGAAACGATTGGCCCTGCTCAAGAAGGCTTCCGAAATCGTCTGGGCCGACAGCCCCTGGCTGTGGCTGCATGTGGAAAAATTCGTGATAGCCTATTCCAGCAAAATCAAGGGGATGGTGGTGACACCCACCGAGAAGTTTTATCCCCACTACATCACGATGCAATAACCGGCAACCGGCCCATAGGAATTTGCCATAAATGAATCTTTTATTTGGGCCTGGTGGTAATTGCCTTTGACAACAGTTTTTGGAGTGATGGAGTATTGGAGTACTGGAGCAATGGAGTGTTGGAGTGTTGGAGTATTGGAGTATTGGATCTGAAACACGCGAATATATCTTCAGTGCTTAGATCACACGATCTTTTTCTTGCCGATTGCAATCGGTCAAAATTATTTTTTGTACACATTGACATTTAAATTTGAGACATCGAGCCGGCTCGGAAAAGGTTTTTCCATTACTCCAAAACTGCAATACTCCGTCACTCCTGTTACTTGAGGGCAGCCAATCTATGTTGCCAAATTAGTAAAATATCCTGGCCCAGAAAACCAGGCTTCTTTAACGGACACCATGACCATCAATAAAGATCGTATCCACCGGGATATCGAACAAATCAACACCTTTAATGCCTCGCCCGGCAAAGGGATAACCCGCCGGACGTTCAGCCCGGAGTATCAGGGCGCGCTAAATTACGTCATGGAACAGCTGCATCAATTTGGCGCCACCGTCTCAATTTGCCCGGGCGGCAACGTCCGGGGCCGATTTGCCGGAACCAACGGGAAAGCTCCGGCCATCATGATGGGCTCTCATCTGGATTCGGTGGCCAACGGCGGCCGGTTCGACGGTGTCGTGGGCGTGGTAACGGCCCTGGAAGCCGCCCGCAGCCTGGTGGAAGACGAAATTATTCACCGGCTGCCGGTCGATGTCGTGATTTTCCCGGAAGAAGAAGGATCGCGCTTTGGCCGGGGGTTGCTCGGCAGCTCAATCTGGACCGGAAAACTGGCTGCCGACCGGGTAAATTCGATCGAGGATGCGGACGGGGTGGCTTACCCGGACGCCATGTCCCGGGCCGGGCTATCCGTCGACGACGCGAGTCTGCTGACATCGCCTGCCCTGGCGGCGATGCTGGAGGTTCACATAGAACAGGGCGCGGTGCTGGAAAAAAATGGACACCGGATCGGCGTGGTCGAAGCCATTGCCGGTATCCAGCAGCTCAACATTGCGATTGAAGGCACGGCCGACCACGCCGGCACAACCCCCATGGCAGATCGCCAGGATCCCTTGCAGGCGGCAGCCAGAATCATCATTGCCATTGACGAGATTGCCAGAAATAGCGGTCCCCACACCGTGGCGACTGTCGGCCGCATCGCATGTGAACCGGCCCAGGTGAATGTTATTCCGGGTTTGGTCAGGTTCAGTGTCGACATACGCGATTCAGACAAACGATTGCTGGATTCAGCCGTGGCCGCCATCCAGCGGACAGCACAGACCATTTGTCAAGAACGGCAACTGGCGGTTGAAATCGACCACCTGTCGGAGGCCGAGCCGGTGGTCCTTTCAGACGGTATCATCAATCTGTTGGAGAAAAAATCGCGCGAACATGGTATAACACCGTTTAGAATGATCAGCGGCGCCGGACACGACACTGCCCTGGTGGCTGATTTGACCCGGGCCGGCATGATTTTTGTCCCCAGCCGGGATGGACTCAGCCACTGTCCCCGGGAATTTTCCCGCCTGGAGGATATCACGCTGGCGTGTGAAATCCTTTTGGGAGCCGTCGTTGAATTGGCGGGCTGAAAAAAAAATAAATCGTTATTGGTTATGCGTTATTCGAGTCAGGGGTGATCAAATTGGTCGATTACAACTTTTTTACTTACATGAACAACGGGGGGTTTATAATACCCGCCACCAAGACACGAAGGCACAAAGAAAAAAAGCAGATGCTTTATATTACCTTCGTGATTCAGTGGCTGATTTGTTTCACATTTTACCACTGTTTGATCAACTAACCCTAATAACAAATAACCAATAACTAATAACGCAAACGCAGTTATGCTCAACTACTTCATAAAGCGCTTGTTCTCAACCATACCGGTCCTGATCGGGATATCGCTGCTGCTATTTTTCATGCTGCGGATGCTGCCCGGTGATCCGGCCCAGGTACTGGCCGGGCAAATGGCCACGCCCCAGGACATAGAGAACATCCGCCGGCAACTCGGCCTGGATCGGCCGATCTACGAACAGTACGCCAACTATTTGAGCCGGCTGGCACACTTTGACTTGGGCCGCTCGGCCCGGACCCAGAACCCCGTAATCGAGGAGATCTGGGCCCGCCTGCCGAACACCCTGCTGCTGGCCGTGGTGGCGATCTCGCTGGCCTGTCTTTTCGGTATCCCGGCCGGAGTTATTTCGGCGGTCAGGCCCTACAGCTGGATCGACTATCTGGTCACCACTTCAGCCCTTTTCGGTATGTCAATGCCGGTGTTCTGGCTCGGACTGATGCTTGTGGTCGTTTTTTCGGTTATCTTAAAATGGCTGCCGGCCGGTGGCACCGGAAGCTGGCAGCATGTTATTCTGCCCTCGGTTACGCTGGCCGCGTTCGTGGTCGCATTTATCGCCCGGATGACCCGCTCCACCATGCTGGAAACCCTTTCCCAGGATTTTACGACAACCGCCCGATCCAAGGGGCTGCAGGAACGGGTGGTAGTCATCAAACATGCCCTTAAAAACGCCATGATCCCCATCATCACGGTGGTCGGCCTGCAGTTCGGCCTGCTGCTGGGCGGCGCCGTGCTGACCGAAACTGTATTCGCCTGGTCCGGTCTGGGACGCCTGATTGTGGATTCCATCCTGGCGCGTGACTACCCGGTGATTCAGGGTACCATCCTCATATTCGGTTTGCTATATATAATGGTTAATTTAGTCGTGGATTTCATCTATGCGCTGGTGGACCCGAGGATTCGCTATGACTGATATTCCAGGCAACACGGCTACCAATGGCGCGAGCCTGAACCCGGACAGCGCATGGCGTCGCAAATGGGCCAAGTTAAAGCGCAACAAGGCGGCCCTGATCGGGGGCATCCTGATTGCTGTTTATGTATCAAGCGCCCTGCTGGCGCCAATCCTGTTCACCGGCAATCCGTCCGCCCCGGACCTGATGAATTCACTGGAAGGCCCTTCTTTAAAAGATCCCCTGGGAACCGATGAACTGGGCCGTTCGATTTTGGGGCGCATCATCTATGGATCGCGTATTTCGCTGGTCATCGCGGTGGGGGTGGTCTTTGTCGGACTGGTGTGCGGCATTCCCCTGGGGCTCGTGTCCGGGTACTATGGCGGCAAGATCGACTTTATCATCCAGCGCGCAACCGATGCCATGCTCGCCTTCCCGGGCTTTCTCCTGGCCCTGGCCCTGGTAGCCGTTCTGGGGGTTGGGGTAAAGAGCGCGGTCATTTCCATCGGCATCAGCATGATACCGCTATACATTCGTCTGGTCAGAGGCTGTGTGCTCTCGCTGCGCGAAGAAGTTTATGTGGAAGCCGCCCGGGCGGTGGGCACCCGCGATGTCAAAATACTGCTGCGGCATATCCTGCCCAATGTGATGGTGCCGATCACCGTTCAGACCAGCCTGAGCATGGGCACCGCCATCCTGTTCGCTGCCGGTCTGGGTTTTCTCGGCATCGGCGTTCAACCGCCGACACCGGAATGGGGAGCCATGCTGGGCTCGGCTCGCTCCTATCTTTTTCATGCACCGCATGTCGCAACCTTTCCGGGAATCGCCATTTTTCTGGCCGTACTCAGCTTCAACCTGCTGGGCGACGGCTTGCGCGATGCTCTGGATCCGAGGTTCAAACTATGATGGCGCAGACCGATCCGCTGTTGGCAATCAAGGATCTTCACGTTCGCTTTCATACGCTGGACGGCGTTGTGCAAGCCGTGGATGGGATCGACTTTGACGTCTACCCGGGCGAAACCTTGGGCTTGGTCGGGGAAAGCGGCTGCGGTAAAAGTGTCACCGCCCTTTCGATTTTGCAGCTGCTACGCTGTCCGCCGGCTGAAATTGCCGGCAATATTTTTTTTGAAGGACAAGATCTGCTGGGTTTGGATCGCGAGGGCATCCGCAATGTCAGGGGAAATGACATCTCGATGATATTTCAGGAGCCCATGACGTCCCTGAACCCGGTGTTAAGGATCGGCGAACAGATTGCCGAGGCCGGCCGGTTGCATAAGGGCTTTAATCGGCTGCAATCCTGGCGCTGGGCGGTGGAGATGCTGCGAATGGTTCAAATTCCGGGACCGGGCTCCCGCAGCCGCCAATATCCGCACAAATTTTCCGGCGGCATGCGGCAGCGCGCCATGATCGCCATGGCCTTATCCTGCAACCCGCGGCTGATTCTGGCCGATGAGCCGACAACGGCCCTCGATGTTACCATCCAGGCCCAAATCATGACCCTCATGCAGCGCCTCAAGGAGGAGTTCAAAACCGCGATCGTCCTGATCACCCACGACCTGGGCGTTATTGCCGAAATGGCCAGCCGGGTGGTGGTCATGTATGCCGGCAAGATCGTCGAGGAGGCACCGGTCAAGGCGATTTTTAAAGACCCCCGGCACCCTTACACCCAGGGTCTGCTGGGTTCGATACCGGTCATCGGCCGTAAAGAGCAAACCGGCCGCCAGCTGCAGGAAATTTCGGGCATGGTGCCCAGTCCGGCAAATATGCCGCAAGGCTGCCGATTCCACCCTCGCTGCCGTCATGCGATGGATAAATGCCGTCAGCAGGAACCTCCGATAACCCGCCTGGCCGAGCACCGTCGGGTAAGCTGTTGGTTGGAAGCGAAATAAATCGAGCGCCGGAACACGGGATACGGGTGCGGGGCGAAGGGTAGAAGGTTTTCGGTTTTCGGCATTCGGTGTTCGGCAACGGTATAAGGTAAACGGTATAGGGTATAGGGTATAGGACATAGGGTTTAGGGTGTAGGGTGTAGGGTGTAGGGTGTAAGGTAAAGGCTCTCGGCATTCGGCGTCCGGCAAAGGTTTAAGGTGTAGGGTATAAGGTGGGAGGGTGAATTTGCTTATTTTCATTAACGCTTTTTTAGCCCATTATTGGTCCTCTACAAATTGGGTACAATTTTAGATTTTAGATCTAAGGATTTATGGCCATTAGATCCATTTTAATAGACAGAGCGCAGCGATTCCATAAATCCGCAATCCGCAATCTAAAATCCGAAATCATAACACGGTATGAACTCGTAAATGTAAATTTGGTAAAGAAACACCGCCCTGGGCATTCGGCAGTTTCATTGCAATCTTGAATCCGAAATCTAAAATCCGAAATCACAACACAGGATGAAATCGTAAATGCAATTTTAACATAAAAACACCGCCCAGGGTGTGCGGCAAGTTCATTGCAATCTTAAATCCGAAATCCGCAATCCAAGATCCAAAATCGATTATGTCTTTACTGGAAGTTGAAAATCTTAAAAAGTATTTCCCGGTGAAAAAAGGGATTTTGTCCCGCACGGTCGGCCAGGTAAAGGCGGTGGACGGCGTCAGCTTCACATTGCAGCGGGGCGAAACCCTGGGCCTGGTCGGGGAAAGCGGCTGCGGCAAGACCACCGTCGGCCGATCGATTCTGCGTCTCATCGAGCCGACCGCCGGCCGGGTAATGTTCAACGGTAAAAATCTGCTCGAGTTGGATCGGGAAGCGCTCAGAAATACGCGCGCCTCGCTTCAGATAATTTTTCAGGATCCTTTTTCTTCCCTCGATCCGCGGATGAATGTGGGCCAGACCATCGCCGAACCCATCCGGAATCACATGCGGCTGCCCAAAGCCCAAATCCGGGAACGCGTCGCCTATTTGATGGAGCGGGTCGGGCTCCACCCGGAACAGTCGACCCGCTACCCCCACGAATTTTCCGGTGGACAGCGTCAAAGGATCGGTATCGCCCGGGCCCTGGCCCTGAATCCTCTGGCCATCATATGCGATGAGCCGGTGTCGGCCCTGGATGTCTCCATCCAGGCGCAGGTGATCAATCTTCTGGCCCAGCTCCAGGAGCAAATGAACTTGTCCTACCTTTTCATTGCCCACGATCTGAGCGTTGTGGAGCACATCAGCGATCGGGTGGCCGTTATGTACCTGGGCCGGATCGTGGAGCTGACAACGGACCGGGAACTCTACCGCAATCCACTGCATCCCTACAGCCAGGCCCTGCTTTCAGCCGTCCCGGTTCCGGACCCTGAAATCCAAAAGCAGAAAATCCTCCTGCAGGGTGATGTGCCGAGCCCGATGAATCCACCCACCGGATGCACGTTTCACACCCGCTGCCCGGAACGTGAAGATATATGTCCGCAAGAAATACCGGTTTTCAAGAATGTGGGCAACGAACACTGGGTGGCCTGCCATTTGAGGTAGGTTGGCACTTGGTGTGGTGAGTAGTCAATTAATTGTCTGATATTACTGAAATTACCTACGTATCGCAAACCAAGAAAATTCCAAGCACCAAAAACCAAATTTCAAACAAATTCCAATCAACCAAAATCAAAATTCCAAAAAATATTTCGTCGGCCATGATACCCTATGGCATCATCACCGACAAGCCAGGGTTACGAAAAATTGCGACGAAATTGTGGTGACTGTTTTGGTCATTGAAGATTGAAATTTGAGATTTATTTGAATTTTGGTGCTTGAGATTTGGGTTTTAATTGTTTTATAAAGCTTCCTGATGGAACTGGCTAAAAATCTCCTCCGATGTTACCCTGGGTAATAGGAGCATCGATTTAACAATACAAGGAATAAACAATGCGTACAGTCCGTGATTGGGAAAAGCCGATTAGAAGGCTGGAGCAGTTGATGCGGCTCAAGTCTTTTCCGGTGGCTTTCAAACTATACGAAGAACGGCAGGCGATATCTGAAATTCCCTTTATCCGGCGAATGAACCATAAGTCCACGCTCTGCCAGCTGATCAACATGGTCAGAAACTTTGACTGGACCGTCGGCGCCGAGTTGACCGACTTCATGTCGGTGGTATGTCCTTCGATCATCGGGCTGACGGATATTCCGGACTATATGAAAGACGGCACATTTCGCAGTATCGTCTGGACCAAAAGCAGGGCCGATGCCAAAAAATTTGAAGCCGAGATTCCGCGGCTGCCGAGCGGCAAATATAAAGCGGTGGCGATGGCCCCCCTCGTATACAATCCTTTTGATCCCGACATTGTCCTGATTTATGCCAATCCGGCTCAGATGATGCTGCTGATTAATTCGCTTCAGTTTGAAAAATACGAAGTCATGCAGTTTTATTGCGTCGGGGAAAGCTCATGCAGCGATGCCATCGCACGCTGTTACCTTAACGGCAAACCGGCGTTGAGCATACCCTGCTATGGCGAACGCCGCTACGGTCACGCCCAGGATGATGAAATGATCATGGCCATTCCCGCGGGAATGATGGACAAGGCCCTCAATGGGATGGAAGCGCTGTATAAACGGGGCATCCGCTACCCGATCAGCTATGCGGGTGCGGAAAGCGATGTGGCCCATGCCTTTCCGGCCGCCTATGGAGCAGAAGATATGATCAACAAACTCAGGGGCCACGACAACCGGCTGCTGCTGGGGGTGACCGGCAGCATCGCCACCGGCAAGACCACCGTGGCCGGCATGCTGTCAGAACTGGGCGCACGCACCGTTGATTTTGATGTCTTAAGCCGATTGGTGGTTGAACCCGACCAGCCGGCCTGGCGTGATATTGTCGCTTTCTTTGGCGAGCAGGTGTTGAATGAAGACCGCAGCCTGGATCGAAACAAGTTGCGTGAAATCGTGTTTCAGGATCTCGAAAAAAAGAAGAAACTGGAAGGTTTTCAACACCCCCGCATTTTTGAAGAGTTCATCAAACAGGTTGAGCAGTTTGCAGCCGAAGACCCGGATGTCATCATCCAGGCCGTGGTGCCGCTGCTAATCGAAGTCAATATGCAATCGCTTTTTCATAATATCCTGATGGTCTACGCTTCCGAAGAGATACAAAAAAAACGTCTGATGCAACGCGACGGTTCATCGGAAGAAATGGCCACGAACATGATTAGGTCCCAGCTTTCAGTTGATGAAAAAAAAGGCTATTGTGATCTGTTCATCGACAATTCCGGCTCCCTGGAACAAACCCGCCGGCAGGTAGAGAAGCTGTGGAAGAGATTGAAAAAAATCCAAAAGGCCCGAAAAAAGAGTGATGGTTGAGGTTTATCGATGTAGGAATGCGGATTTCGGATTCATCTTTAGTATTTTTTATCTGAAAGGATGAACTGGATTTTTTCAAAGATAAAAATGAAATCCTTTTTTCTTTTTTGGGATTTCGTACTATCGGGATGAGTTTCTTTTGTGGGACCCAGCAGAATCATATAAGCGCCGCCGCTGGCCAGAAATACGGCCAGTGAAATCAAGATAGAAATTTCGCTCCGGTGCTGTCGTAGGGTCGGCCACGGCTCGACTGAGCTTGCCGAAGTCCGTGCCGACCGGATTTGGCGGGCACGGTGGCCCGCCCTACGTTTCTACAACAAGCGGTTTCACGCGGGATTTCTGGTGTCAGGAATTTAGGGCACTATATCCTGACACCTGAACACTGACACCTGAAACCTTCTCTGTTACATAAGAGGATTTATTCGTCCCCAACAATTGTAGGAGAAAATAGATGATATTGCGCTTTTTAAGAAACAAGGTTGTGGAGGTCGAACCGCAGGCAGATGGCGGCATCTCGGTATCATGGCGTTTGACGGACGATTTACTGACGGCTGAGGTTGATATCAGGGTACAGCTGCCGGATCTTGAGATCGTGGGCGCCGAAGCCGTCCTGAGCGGACTGTTTCCCAAGGCCTGGTTGGCGGCGCCCGAGCTGATCAAAAAAATTGAAGGCGTCCGAGTGGGCGCCGGGCTGCGCAAGATTGTCCAGGGGCAGCTGAACGGTCCCCAGGGCTGTCCTGTGCTGGCCCAGGCGGTGCTCGAAAGCGCCAATGCCGTCATCCTGAATTTTACCCGTCCGGTGGTCCAGGCGGGAGAACAGCTTGACGACGATGAGAAGTTGGCTTTCTTAAAAGATATGGTGAAAAATAATCCCAGACTGGTGCGCAGTTGCGTCGCATTTCAGGACGATAGTCCGATTATGAAGGGTTTATAGGCACGTATTCCCGCTGAAGGCGAAATTGATATGTTATTTGAAATATCGTGATTTTAAGTTATCAATGAACTAAAATTAAAAATGACTAAAATGATCTAAATTTTAGGAATCCTATTATTTAAATAAGACAGCATGCCTTAATTTTAGGCATTTTAGTTCATTTTAGGCAATTTCAGATATCGTAATTTACTTTTAAAATGAGGCAACTTTTTTGGACACGATTTAGGTCAATTTGCGAAAAATTGAGGGATTTAGGAATTGAGGGATTGGGGGATTAAAGGATAAAATCAATAAATTAAAATAGATAGAATTCCTTCAATTCCTAAATTCCTAAATTCCTGAATCCCTAAATTGAACCCGTGTCCAATTTTCATGCAATGCCTTTACGTACAAAGGTTCACAGTCATTTTTTCAGACGAATTTCCGAGGTCTGAATTTAGGCATTTGCCCGGTTTATCCGGGGTGTATGGGGGGATATGAATGAAAACCTTCAACCGCAGTCAGATTATCGGGGCTGAGTTCCCGAATGACGAAATCATAAGATTTAATGGTCTCCAGGTCGATCATATCTACAGCATGGAAATCAACATGGATGTGCGCCTCTCAGACGGGGAGATCCTGGCAATTGAAGGGCTCATGAAACGCTATACCAATTTTGTCTGCCCGGAAGCCCTGCCTGTGCTTCAAACCGCTGTCGGCATGTCCCTGCGGGAGGACGGCTGGGACCGCCGCATCATGAAAGAAATCGGCCGGAGTGGCTGCGAACATTTTGCCGAAATCATCATCGAGTGCGGTCGCAGCCTCGATCAGGCTTGCCTGAGCAAGGACCTTTGGCAGGCGCTCGAAGCTGATCCCGGGCTGAACCAGGAAGAGTTTATGGAGAAATGGATTGCTGAAGAAGCTAATTAAAGTGAATTAAGGAATGGATTCGTTCTAAAATTATTTTCTCTGACAGGATCTACTTGATAAACCAGATTTTCATGTTTTGACGATAAAGAAAAAGATCCACATAATCCTGTAAATCCTGTCTATTCGCCAATAAAAATTAGAATCCATTCATTTCATAATGCTGGTTTTACCACAGGAAAGGCACCCATGCGCATCGATTTACATATTCACACATCACCGCTTTCCGCCTGCAGCTATCTCGATCCCAACGAGCTGATTGAAGAAGCCCGGCGGGCGAACCTGGACGGTATATGTCTTACCGAACACCAGGTTCTATGGGATCCTGTTGCGGTAGATGAGCTTGCTCGGGAAAACGGAATCAAAATATTTCGCGGCAACGAATATACCACCAACCAGGGGGATGTTCTGGTTTTTGGATTCTATGAAGACATCAAGGAGTTGATGATGATTCAGGATCTGCGGCAAAAAGTTCAACAGGCCGGCGGCTACATGATCGCGGCCCATCCTTTCCGCGGATTTAAAACCTTTGGCATCGACCGGCTCCAGATGACGGTCGAGCAAGCCAGCAAACGCAAAATATTTGAGTTTGTGGATGCCGTGGAGATTGGCAACGGAAAACTGTCGGAAGACGAAAACGACATGGCCCGCAAGGTGGCGCAAAAGCTCGGCCTCCCGGGAACCGGGGGCAGTGATGCCCACCGCATTGATGAAATTGCAACCTGGGTGACGACCTTTGAAAAAAGCATCGAAAATGAACAGGAACTGCTTGAGGAGCTTCACGCGGGAAGGTACAGGGCGGAAAGCAGAGGGCAGAAGACATAGGACTGAGGACTGAGGACTGAGAACAGAAGTCAGAGGGCCCGACTTCGCTCTTCGAGCTACGCCGCGGCACGCAGTGGGTGGAGGTCAGAGGTCAGTAACTTGAAGTCGGAAGTCGGACCCGTCGTCGTCCGATAGGGCCGGGCTATGCCGCGGCTAAAATTGCGGAAGTCGGAAAACGGAATTGAGCATCAATTTCCTTTGTGCCTTCAGCTTTGAGCTTTTATGCTTTGAGCATTGAGCTTCTTCCATTGCGCCTTGAACCTTATACCTCAGTCCATCTATCAGGCATGGATAATTCGTAAATGGCTAAAAGACCTTCAATTGGTGTTGCCGTTATCGTCATAAAGGACAATCGCGTGCTGCTCGGAAAACGCAAAAACGCACATGGGGCGGATACATGGGCGTTTCCGGGAGGTCATCTGGAGTTCAATGAATCCATCACTGATTGTGCCGTACGGGAAGTGTTTGAAGAAACCGGTCTGAGAATCAAGAACCTGCGGTACGGTCCCTTCACCAACGACATTTTCACTGCTGAAAACAAACATTACGTCACCCTATTTGTGATCGCCGACCATGATTCCGGTGAGCCGGAAGTCAAAGAGCCCCATAAATGTGAAAAGTGGCAGTGGTCAAAATGGCCGTCTGATAGGCAGCCCCTCTTTTTACCGATTCGGAACCTGCTCAAGCAAAATTTCAGTCTTCCCGCCTAATATCCTTATACATAACCAGCGCTCTGGGTGTTTAGCCATTGGCGATCGTTTTCATATCAATGATCATAATGGCGCAATTGCAATAGCCGAAAACGCTGTGTATTCGGTGCACAGCTTGACAAAAGCGATATTAGTAAACAAATATAAAATAGTGACTTGAACTTACTATAATACAGTGGGTAACCTGCAATTGGAAGCTCACGGGAGCGGTGCAAGCAACCCGCAGCTCGTAACCCGCAACCCGAAACAGGCAACCCGAAACCCGTAACCCGTAACTCGCAACCCGTAACTCGCAACCCGTAACTCGTAACTCGCAACCCGAAACCCGTGACTCGCAACCCGTAACCCGTAACTCGCAACCCGTAACCCGTAACTCGCAACCCGAAACCCGTAACTCGCAACCCGAAACGCGCAACCCGAAACCCGTAACTCGCAACCCGAAACGCGCAACCCGTAACCCGTAACTCGCAACCCGTAACCCGTAACTCGCAACCCGAAACCCGAAACGCGCAACCCGTACCCCGCAACCCGCAACCCGCAACTCGCAACACGCAACACGCCACTGCTCTTCAGGAGGCAATAATGTCCAAAAAATTCAAGGCCGATATTCCGACCCATGCCCCCACGGCCCCGGAAGTGTTTTTTTCCCGCCGCAAGTTTATGACAACCGCCGCCAAGGGAATTTTGTTGAGCCCGGCGGTATTCCTTGCTGCAGGTGCTAAAGACAGCCAAGCCGGTCTTCTGGATGAACCCATAAAGAGACCGGACGTGTTTCCGGCCCAACGCAATGAAGAAATTAAACTGCCCCAGGGCCATAAAACTGATCTCACCCCCCGCGAGGTGGCTGCCAGTCACAATAATTTTTATGAGTTTTTACCAGGTCGAGGTGGCCCGGTATGGAAATTCACGGACAATTTTGAAGTTGATCCCTGGAAAATTGAAATTACCGGACTGTGCAACAATCCCATAACGCTTGATTTGGACGATCTGTTTAAAATCGAACATGAAGAGCGACTCTATCATTTTCGCTGCGTGGAAAGGTGGGCCATGAACGTACCGTGGAGCGGATTTCCATTGAGCAAGCTCCTTAATAAGGCAGAACCAAAATCGTCGGCCAAATATGTCCGTTTTATATCCGCCCACAAACCGATACAAATGCCCGGTGTGCAGCAAACACCGGGATACCCGTGGCCGTACCACGAAGGTTTAAGAATGGATGAAGCCATGCATGATTTGACGATGGCGGTCACCGGCGTCTACAGCAAACCACTGTTGAAGCAGCACGGGGCACCGATCCGGATTATTGTCCCCTGGAAATATGGCTACAAGAGCCCCAAATCCGTGGTGAAAATCGAACTTGTTTCGCGGCAGCCAAAAATTTTTTGGGAAATCCAGCGTCACGAATACGGCTTTTTATCCAACGTAAATCCCAATATTCCTCATCCACGCTGGAGCCAGGAAAAATCCTATTGGCTGGATACCAGAAAGTCGTTTAAGACTCCCGTTTTCAACGGCTACGATAAGTACGTCGGGCAGCTTTATCCGGACGAGCCGCGAACGCCACAGGTTCCATTGCGCGGTGGTCAGATAGCCCGCTGACATGAATCGACTGCCAAAGATAGTTCGAATATTGCTCGTATTATTTTCTCTTGCGGCGGTTGTCTATGGTCTTTTGAGTTACCTGGCCGATCCAATCCCGGACCACCCTTACTTTATCCCGGCCGGATTCAAGGTCATCGCCCATCGCGGGGGACGCAGCCTGGGTCCGGAAAATACCCTGCCCACCTGCCGGCGCGCCGTGGAACTGGGCGTCGACGTACTTGAAATCGATGTACACCTCACCCGCGACAACCATCTGGCGGTCATTCACGACAAAACCGTCGATCGGACGACCAACGGATCCGGCACGGTCGACAGTTACAACCTGGCTGATTTGCAAAAACTAGACGCGGCATATCGCTGGACGGCTGACGGCGGAAACCGGTTTTCCATGCGCGGCAAGGACATTAAAATCCCAAGCCTGGCCGAAGTATTTCAGGAATTTCCGCACATGCGAATAAACATTGAAATCAAGGATCCGAAACCTGCCGCAATCACTTCACTTTGCCAAACCATACAGCAATATAACATGGCGCAGAAAGTAATGGTTGCATCATTTAGCGCCGGCGCCTTAAGAGATTTTCGTTCGATCTGCCCCGCCGTTGCGACATCGGCCGGGGCCTCGGAAGCAATGTGGTTTTACTCATTGCAGAAAATGCACTTGGAAGCGGCTTATTCCCCCAAGGCCCAGGCACTGCAGGTTCCCGAAAATTATGGCGATATTGAGGTTGTCAACAAGCGGTTTATGGCGGCGGCCCTCGACCGTAATATGCGGGTCCAGGTATGGACGGTCAACGATAGCGAATCCATGAAGCGTCTTCTGAACCTGGGCATAGACGGAATCATGACGGATTATCCGCAAAAGTTAATTGCGATATTGAAAAATAAATGAAAACCGTTGAGCCGTCAAATTTCGTGCTTATACTAAAAATATTCGACGTTACGTTACCGGGCGATGTCGTCCCGGTTCAATTGGTAATTTTTATTAACCTGAAGAATAGGTAAACCCTATCTGCCAAACAATCTTGACGTCATAAGATTGCTCTATATTTGGAGGAACTATTATGTCTCACAATCTACCTGAATTATCTTACGCATATGATGCGCTGGAACCTTATTTTGATGCCCAAACAATGGAAATTCATCACACCAAACACCACCAGACCTACGTTGACAAGCTAAATGCCGCCCTCGAAGGGCATTCAGATTTACAAAGCAAAAGTGTTGAAGATTTATTGCGCAGTCTCGAATCGGTTCCGGAAAATATCCGGACGGCCGTCAGAAATCATGGCGGCGGCCACTTCAACCATTCCTTTTTCTGGCCCATGCTAAGAAAAGAGACCAACTTCGGCGGTGGCGTGGCTGATGCCATCAATTCTTCGTTCGGCAGTTTCGACGCCTTTAAGGAGCAGTTTTCAAACTCAGCCGCCCTGTTGTTCGGCAGCGGCTGGACCTGGCTGGTCTGGAGCAACAATGAATTGCAGATCGCAACGACACCGAATCAGGACAATCCCTTGAGCCAGGGCAAAACACCGATCCTGGGCCTAGATGTCTGGGAGCATGCGTATTATTTGAAATATCAAAACCGCCGACCAGAATATATCAGTGCCTTTTTTAATGTAATTAACTGGGATACCGTCAATGAATATTTTCAAGCAGCCAAAGGGTAATTGATCGGTTCCAGGGTCAGGGTTCAAGGGTTACAACCGATGGACCCTGCTCACTATCGTTTATGACAAACAAGTTTGAATAGCTTAAGCCAAAAGGGGCAGGCTCCAAAGGACCTGCCCTTTTCGGTTTTTTCCGGTAAAAGAACGAGCAGGCCGGTGGAACTCAAAAGAAAGAAAATAAAAAATGATATGCGAAGCATAAAGTAATTAAGCCGCCGGCGCTCAAGGCTAAAAAACAATTCCATTTAACCAAAAACAATCTTCAGTCCTGGATATGCGAATTTTCGGGCGGATTAATTAGGATATATATCATGCAAACAAAATTATTCATATATGGAGAATTCATATCAGGTGAAGGGCCGGATCAGGTCATCCTCAATCCGGCGGCCGGAGAAGCACTGGCCTCTGTTTCCGAGGCATCGCTCGAGCAAATCAATCGCGCCGTCAGGGCGGCAACCGTCGCATTTGACGCATGGTCGGACACAACCCCCGCTGACCGGTCAGGCATGCTGCTGAAGTTGGCCAACCGCGTCGAGGAGAACGCGGCAGACCTGGCCCGCCTGGAATCGCTCAATTGCGGCAAGACCCGCTTGCCCTAGAAGACGAACTGCCCGCCGTTGCTGATTGCTTTCGCTTTTTCGCCGGGGCGGCCCGATGTTTAGGCGGCAGCGCCGCCAATGAATACCTGGCAGGCTTTACCAGTATGATCCGGCGGGATCCGGTCGGCGTCGTGGCGTCGATCACACCGTGGAACTACCCCCTGATGATGGCAGCCTGGAAACTGGCGCCGGCCCTGGCAGCCGGGAACACGGTGGTTATCAAACCGTCCGAACAGACGCCGCTGACCACCCTGAAACTGGCCGAGTTCATCGCCGAAATTTTTCCCAAGGGAGTTGTCAATGTGGTGGCCGGCCGTGGTGAAAACGTCGGCGCGCCCCTGGTCGCACATGACGGCGTCAGCATGGTATCGCTGACCGGCTCCATCGCTTCCGGGCAAAAAGTGCTGCAGGCCGCCTCCCGAACCATTAAGCGTACTCACCTCGAGTTGGGCGGCAAAGCGCCGGTGATTGTCTTTGACGATGCCGACCTTGAAGCCGTAGTCGACGGAATTCGAGCCTTCGGGTACTACAACGCTGGCCAGGACTGTACGGCGGCCAGCCGTATATACGTTCACGACAAAGCCTACGACAGGGTTGTCGCCGACCTTGGATCGGCCGTGGCGTCAATCAAGACCGGCCGGCAGGACGAGGAGGGAGCTGAGATCGGTCCGCTGATCAGTGAAGCGCATCGTGGGCGCGTCTCCGGTTTTGTTGAAAGGGCGCTGGGCGCAAGCCATACAGAGCTGATTACCGGCGGTAGAGTCCGGGAAGGTGCCGGCTTTTTTTACGAACCGACGGTTATTGCAAATGCCAGGCAGGAGGATGAAATCGTGCGCCGCGAAGTTTTCGGACCGGTTGTTTCGGTCACCCGCTTCAGCGCAATCGACGATGCCATTGCCTGGGCTAATGACTCCGACTATGGCCTCGCTTCATCCGTTTGGACCCGGGACATCGGCCGGGCCATGCAAGTCGCCGGCCGCTTGCAGTATGGCTGCACCTGGATCAACACCCATTTCACCATAACCAACGAAATGCCCCACGGCGGCATGAAACAATCGGGCTATGGCAAGGATATGTCCATGTATGGCCTCGAAGATTATACTTCAGTAAGACATGTTATGGTTAAGTTGGATTGAGCAGATCATGCATTAGGCGCTTAGTAAAGTCATAGCGACATTTTGTTGTCGATGTTACCACGTGCATTGATATTCAAAGGTTTCAGGTGTCAGTGTTCAGGTGTCAGAATTTAGCGTGTCGGTTTCCTGACACCCGAGACCTCTTATGAAACTTCTGAGGAATGGATTCGATTTTAATTATTTTTATTTAGACAGGATTTACAGGATTATCAGGATTTTTTTCGCCTGCGGCGAGGGGCCTTTCGGCCAAAGGCCGAATTATCCTGACGATCCTGTTGATCCTGTCCAATTATTTTTTTAAAAATAAGAATCCATTCCTCTCTTTCTTTCAAATTCTATAGTTTTTTATTTGATCAGACTGGCCGTTTTCCAGGACAGCGGCAACGCTCGTGTGAAACTGGTACCATTACGAGAGATAGATGCTGGGCAGGTGAGCGAGCCCGAAGGGTGAAGCTCGCTCGCCTGCCCAACTCTATAACTCGGGCGGTCACTGTAAATTTTTTGGGTAGCCAGAGATAT
>Ga0209786_1000110_pt1 | contig 34289 bp, 34 predicted proteins | sample WorMetilvaeELBA2_FD_187405 | JGI IMG/M metagenome (GOLD analysis project Ga0209786, IMG submission 187405) | Marine gutless worms symbiont microbial communities from Max Planck institute for Marine Microbiology, Germany - Olavius ilvae ELBA.2... ...
CAGGCTCTTTCAGTAGCGAATCGTTTATCGAATTCGATCTCGCTTTTTGGAAAGTCTTCGATGATATAAAATGTTGTCATAATAGGCCTCCTCTATGTTTTTGAGGCCATTGTACCGTAGGTAGACCTGTGACAGATACGGTCACAGATGAATCAATTATTTTTATCACTTGGGCTTTCTATATAACCATATAAATTAAAACTGAAGAACCGCCGACATCGCATCCTCGTATTGCTTTTTCATACCGGCAGCCGTGTCATCGATCTGCTTTTTCTCGGGCCCGAATTCAAGCGGGCATTCGGTATGAAGCTGTTCAATAAGATGCTCCATATCCACAATGTTCTTGTGAAGTTCTTCAACCCGGGACTGGACTTTCTCTTTATCCGAATTTCTCAACTTGTCCACTTTGCGAATCATGTCATACATCTTGGCTTTCCAGCCATAAAGCTCGACCTCAATCGATCGGCAGTAGTTTTTAGCATCCATGAGTTGACTCCTTTCACCGATCTTCAAACTGCCCTAGACCGGTTATAGAACCACGGAAGGTGGATTTGATTTGACAATAGCGAATTGGATTTTATACCCACCCGATAATCTCAAAATAAACCGAAAAGGGGCCATGTCAACTAGACGACAACCAAGGACTGTTATCGTTGGCAAGATGAATAGTCTATAATTCAAAAAAATGTATTTTTTTTCTTGACAGTTATTTTAATTAAGTATATTTCCTACTTAAACGATATAGAATATTTAGGTCTGAAACAAAAAAGCGGGGATCAATGAAGCTATCAACTCGAAGCCGCTACGGCACAAGAATCCTGGTGGATTTAGCCCGCCACAATAATCAGGGACCGGTCCAGATCGGCGAAATTTCCAAACGGCAGGACATTTCGGTAAAATACCTGGAGCAACTGATCCGGCCGCTGAAACAGGCCGATCTGGTTACCAGTGTCAGAGGTCCCAAAGGCGGCCATCTGTTGGCAAAAAATCCGGATGAGATCACCCTGGGCCAAATTGTCCGGCTGTTTGAGGGACAAAGTGACCTGGTTGAATGTGTCAGTAGTCCCGAGAAATGCTCCATGTCCGACGACTGCCAGGTGAGATTAGCCTGGCAGGATGCTACCAGGGTTTTGTACGAGAAGCTTGACACCACGACTATCGCGGACCTGATTCAAACCAACAATTGCGATGAAATATAAATCGACCGGATTATAAAAAACCAACCGTTCATCTTAGAAAACACTCAGTGTCTATCCAATCACAAAATCGCCTTTGAGAAAGGAAAGCGGTCAGCAGTGAGTGAACACGAGCCGATTTTCCATGGAATAATGATTTAAACTACAAACGAGGAGGAGGTTGTCATGAAAAAAATTCTCATTCTAGGTTCCGGTGCCGGCGGTACGATGGTGGCCAACAACTTACGCAAAAAATTAAGTCCCAAGCAATGGGAGGTGACCATTATCGACAACGATGAAATCCATCACTATCAGCCCGGTTGGCTGTTCATCCCATTCGATGTTTATACACCGGAGGATTGCCAGAAGCCCAAGCGTGATTTTATTCCTGAAGGGGTTAACTTCATTCTCGACGAGGTTGTAGGCCTGGACAAGGAAAATCGCACGGTTGAAGGGAAAAAAGACAAATACGATTATGACTGGTTGATCATCGCCAGCGGCTGTGGAATTGAGCCTGAAGAAGTTGAAGGCATGAAGGAAGACTACTACAAAAATATTCATGATTTCTATACCCTCGAAGGGGCCATCGCGTTACGCGAAAAAATGAAATATTTTGACAAGGGGCGGGTGGTACTCAACATAGCCGAGCTGCCCTATAAGTGCCCGGTAGCGCCGATCGAGTATATCTTTATGGCGGATTGGTTTTTCGCGGAAAAGGGTGTTCGCCAGGATGTGGAAATCGAGTTGGTCACGCCCATGGCCGGAGCCTTCTCCAAGCCCATCGCGTCCAGCATTTTAGGTGAAATCGCCATCGAAAAAAATATTCGCGTCACTCCCAACTTTGATATTGCCCAGGTCAACGTGGAGGAGAAAACCATCGAATCCCATAAGGGAGAAAAAGTAGACTATGACTTACTTGTGGCCATTCCCCCCAATTTCGGGGCCAATTTTCTTGAGGGCTCCGGTCTGGAAGATCCTCTGCGATTTGTCGAAACGGACCATTTTACGCTGAGGGCTAAAAACGCGGACAATATTTATGTTGTCGGTGATGCCACCAACGTACCGGCTTCCAAGGCCGGAGCGGTTGCCCACTACCAGTCGGAAACCGTTGTCGAAAACATCATTCGTGAAATTGACGGTCAAGAACCCAAAGGTGCCTTTGACGGCCATGCCACATGTTTTATCTGCTCCGGATACGAAAAGGCGTTTTTGATTGACTTCAATTACGAATATGAACCCCTGCCGGGTAAATTTCCCTTTCCGGGTATCGGCCCCTTCAGTCTGCTGGGAGACAGTTATCTGAATTATTGGGGAAAAATGATGTTTAAGTGGGTTTACTGGAACATGATGCTCAAAGGTGTCGAATTGCCCCTGGAGGATCAACTGACATTGGCCGGCAAATTGCGCCACAGCCCGGTAACCGCATAAGGAGGCAGCCATGACAAACGAAGAATTAATTCTGGAGCGACTCGATCGCATCGAAGCCCAGCTGGCTCCGATTACGCAGACTGCCAGCGGCATTAAAGAACTTCGCGAAGACCTGATCCCCTTGAGCGGACAGGCGTTTCGCCTGGTGATTCGGGAATTGGAGGATGTGGAATCCAGCTTCCAACTTGAAGATCTGATGGCCCTGCTTAAACGATCGCTGCGCAGTGTCAAGCACATTATATTTGCCCTAGAGCAGATGGAGAATATTGTAGACTTTGTCACCACAATTGAACCCCTGCTGAAATCATCCGTCCCCCAAGTCATCAATTACCTGGATGATCTCGAACAACGTGGCGTGCTGCGAATTATCACATCCATGCTGGATGTCCGTGCAAAAATTGCAGCCGCCTACAGTCCGGAGGACATCGATCAAATCGGCGATGGTGCCGTGGTGGCCCTGGGATTGGCCAAAAAACTCAGCGATCCCAACGCATCCGATTTTTTGGAGAAAATCGCCGAGCTGCCTTCAAAAATCGATCTGTCCAATGCCAAACCGGTGGGCCCCTTCGGCATGTTGGGCGCCTTATCCAGTAAAGAGGCCCGGGAAGGCTTGGGTGTATTGATGCAATTGACCAAAGCCATGGGTGAACTCAAAAACGGCGGCAACGGAGCATCCCTGGAATCAGAACCAATTGCCTGACATACCAGGCGAGCGGTCCGGGACCAAACTAGGGATGACAACCGGGCCAAAGCTTGGTATAGTAGGACCCGCGATGCAGACAGTTTTAATTAATCGAGGGGAGATTTCCAATGGAAAAACAGATGGTCCAATGTGAAGACGGTCGGCGCAGGCAGGCCCGCATTCATGGAGTTCCCAAGCAGGAAGGGGATTTCAAAATCTGGCCGGCCGGCGTTCGTTTAAAGGGCAAACATGTCTCCGGGGAAGCATGGTACAGTTACAAAACCAAGACATGGTATTTTCTGGCAGACCCATCGGGAAAACATGCGCACCTGATGGAACGGCTGAATACGCAGCTAAAAGAAGAGTCCATCAAGCAATACAAGGACCAGCTAAAAGCTCTGGCTTCGCGGCTTACAGTTGAGCAGAAAAAGATCGCCCAACACCGCGCCGCCAGAGACGCCATCAATGCTGAAATTGAGGAAGTTAAGGCCAAAATAAGCCAGCTGGAATCCGGCGCGCCGCTGGAATCGGACCGGCCGCTGGAATACTCCCGCCACGTTCGGAGACAGTAGGCCGGACGATATTTAATCAACATTCAATCGCCACATAACCGGCAGGCGAAACAGATGTTCGAGTTTCGCCTGCGAAACGGTTTTCCCTCCGGGATCAGGATCATCTTGGTGTCCACGGCAACGTTACGCGATTTTTTATGATAAAATCCACCGGATGGTAAGAGAGTTTGGCTTTGCGCAGACCTTCATCGTCCAGGTCCTGCTCCCGGTTTACCCGTGCATAATTTGGTGCGGAATGCGCCAGAAACATCTGATTGATGGCCTGGTAAATTCCTTTGTATTGCGTATCGCCCTTCTCAAAATGGATGACAATACTGTCCCGGGTCAATTTTTCGGCAACGGTATAGGCCACCATCGCGTCATCTGCAATAATGGCACCCCCCTGAATACCGTCGAAATGCTCCCAATCGCGGAGTATACGGGAAATCGCCTTATTTTCAGCAGAAAGAACTTCTGACGATTCACAATCGCGCCACGTGCACCAGTCCTGCTGCATGTCAAGTGCCTGATCAATGAGCTCAGCCCCGAAAGGCCGATAGACGTATTCGTATTTTTTTACAAATTGGTTTAGCAGGTTCTTCTTTTTGTGATAACGGTTGCCCCTGAGTTCGATCAGATCGGCAACCGTATACAGGTAATCCCAGTGACCTCTTTCTTCCGCAATCCTGGCCCCATTTCCCATTGCCGCGCTCCAGATTTCAACTAAATCCTGCGGCACCCGAATAAAATTAGTAAGACGGTCGGCCGAGCCATTGAATCTGCGACGCCAATCTATTGAATTCCAAGGGCCCACCGGAGCCCAAAAGATTTCCTCAGGCCGAGTTTGTTTAATCCAGACCAGGTTATCTTCCCAGGCCCACTGCAGACCGTAGTCTTCACCCCAGGCCCAAATATTTAAAAAACTGTAGTCGGAGGCAACCTGGGGGCAGCTGCCCAATAATTCCAAATAGTCTTTTTGTTTTACCAGACTCAGCGGTTCAAAAGTAAGATTCATTTAGCTTTAAATCTCCAATACCAGTCCTATCGGACAATGGTCCGATCCGAATATATCATTATTGATGATGGTTTCCTTAATCCAGCCTTTGTCAATAATGTCCCGTGTGACAAAAAAATAGTCAATCCGCCACCCGACGTTGCGGTCCCTGGCCTTGGAGCGATAAGACCACCACGAGTATTTTTCCGTATCCGGATTAAAATGTCGAAAGGTGTCGACATACCCCTGGGCGTGGATGCGGTCTAACCAGTCCCGCTCAATTCTTAAAAACCCGGATCTTTTTTCGTTGGCCTTGGGGTGTTTCAAATCAATCTCGTTGTGAGCCGTATTGTAGTCGCCGGTAATGATTAGGCTGCGGCCCTGTTTTTTGTATTCATCGGTATAGCTGAAGAATGCTTCGTAAAAATCGAGTTTATACTGCAGGCGTTCATCGTTCTTCTGCCCGTTTGGAAAATAAACGTTAAACAGTATAAAATCATCGAATTCCAATTCCAGTATGCGTCCCTCGCAATCGAAATCAGGTTCCCCGATTCCGTGTTTAATGCTTTTGGGTTTCATTCGACTATAGGTGGCGACACCGCTGTACCCTTTTTTAACCGTTGAATATGACCAGTTCGATTCGTATCCCGCAATGCTGTTCATTTCGTCTGTACGCTGAGGCTCTTGCAGTTTGATTTCCTGTAAAGCCACAATATCCGCGTTCAACTTCTTAATTGAATCGAAAAAGTCTTTTTTTATTGCAGCCCGCAGACCATTTACATTCCAGGAGATCAACGTTATGTTTTTCTTTTTTTTCGCCATTATTACCCCGTTTAAATTTTTTGCATGGTCAATAGCAATTTTACAGCCACCAAGGCACAAAGCCACAAATATTAAAACAGAAATCAATCTTGGTGCCTTTGTGCCTTGGTGGCTGAACGCTTAAGACAAATCTAATCACCCAGCAATCCGCTGATCCTGCCGGATAGTTCACGGTTTGCGGTTTCTTTGACCACACCGGAGATCGAGTGCAAACAGGTCCTAACAATCGCCGTTTTGGGTCGCGACGATCCCAGTTGTGCATCAATGGTTTTCAAATCCGCCATCAATTCGGTCAGGGAATCAAAATCCAAGCCCAAACTTCCGCTTTTATCCTTAATATCCATCAAAATTTCTTCAAGCGCCTGCCGGCTGGCAGAATTCAGCAGCGGTTCATGCCCCAGTGCGGTTGGCGCTTCGATTTCCGCCATCAGCGGTCCGATGAACGCCTGCACCATCTCAGATCCGGCAGCGCTGATTCCAATGCCGCCGGACAGTGTTCTAATTTCAACCATCTGCAATCCCATTAGTTCTTCGGCCACCCGGGAGGCAGCCTCCCGTTCCAGGTCCAACAGGCTTCCGATTTCATACATGGACACCTGCAACGTCTGATCCCCACGAGTCTGCTCAAACAATTGGATCATGAATTGCCGTCCGGTTTCATCCAGTTCGTTGATTCCCATAAGTATAGTTTATCCTTTATACCTTTAGCCTACCGCCTGTCCCCTCTATCCCGCAGCCAATATCCAGCATCGAGCATCCAGTATCCAGCATCGAGCATCCAGTCGCCAGTATCCAGCATCGAGCATCCAGTATCCAGCATCGAGTATCCAGTATCCAGCATCTATCATCCAGTATCCAGCATCGAGTATCCAGTATCCAGCATCGAGTATCCAGTATCCAGCATCGAGCATCCAGTATCCAGCATCTATCATCCAGTATCCAGCATCGAGTATCCAGTATCCAGCATCGAGTATCCAGTATCCAGCATCGAGCATCCAGTATCCAGCATCGAGCATCAAGCTTCCGGTCATCCCGCCACTACGGCTCGGATGGCATCATCAATGTTCGGATATTGGAATGAAAAGTTGTGGCTTAACAATTTATCCGGCAGCAGACGTTGGCTCGCCAAAAAGACTTCGCCGAATTCACCCATTGCGAGGCGAATCATAAATGCCGGTGCCGGCATGACTGCCGGACGATTTAAAGCTTTGCCTAGTGTTTTGGCCAAATCACGATATCGTGTCGGATTGGGTGCACAAAAATTGACGGGCCCACTAATCCGGTCATTTTTAATAATAAAATGCACGGCGGCCGTCAGGTCATCCAAATGCATCCAGGGGAACCATTGCTTACCGCTTCCCATGGAGCCGCCGGCAAAAAGTTTAAAGGCCGGAATCATTTTGGCCAGGGCTCCGCCGCCTTGGCCCAGGACAACACCAAACCGCATCACTGCGACCCGCAGGTGCTCACCAGCGGCCTGCTGGGCCTCTTTTTCCCAGTCCACCGAAACCCCGGCCAGAAAATCATCACCGGGTTTTTCATCTTCATTGAGCGGATCGTCCCCGCGGCTGCCGTAGTATCCGGCGCCGGAAGCGCTGCAAAGTACGATATCTTTGCCCTGCGGCAGGGAAGCTACCACGTTGCGAGTGGTTAAGACGCGGCTTTCATAGATTTGCTTTTTATAGCCTGCGGTCCAGCGCTTGAATATGGTTGCTCCGGCCAGGTTGACAACCGCATCGGCATCCTGGAATTGATTTTGCCAGTCACCCGGTCGAGTGGTGTCCGCTGAAACGTAAGTATAGTTTTTGTGATGAATTCGATGATGACCGGCAGATCGGCCCAAGCCGGTCACCCGGTGTCCGCCCTCAAGAAAATAATCTGTAAGATGAGTACCGACAAAACCGGATCCGCCTGTAATGAAAATATTCATGAGTTATCTCCTCCCTCGAGGTAGATATTTACTTACTATTTGACAGAGTTAACCGGATCAAATCCATTTAAGGACTCATCGTATGTAGCATATCAGGGTTTGTCAACATGGGAGGGACATTCGGCGGCGCTAATTCGCCACAATCGGCAAATCAAATTGCCGACCGCGGATCAGCAGGGTTGGGAATGATCGAGACATGCGGGACAAATGCCGATAAACTCAAGCGTATGCCCGAGGATTTTAAAGCCGGTGCTCTCTGCCGGTTCATGGGTAATGCTGACATCGAATCCGGGAGGAGCATCTATCACCCGGTTACAGTCGAGGCAACGGATATGGTAGTGGTCGTCCGCCACCCCATCAAATCTTTTTAGGCTGGTGCCGAGCTCGAGCCTTTGAATTTCTCCGCTGGCGGAAAGAATTTCAAGGTTGCGATAAATGGTACCAAGACTGATGCGGGGTAGGCGTTTGCGAACCATTTCATAAATCTCATCAGCGCTGGGGTGGGTATTTACTTTACGAAGTTCTTCCAGAATGACCTGACGTTGCCGCGTCATCCGCAGATTTGATTGATTTAACAAACCGTCAACCTCCTCAGCCGGATCCGCCGAAAGCGGAGAATTGGAATTGTCCGCCTCCGGCGGAAATATTTGTTATGTCGCTTCGCTCCCGCCAATTTGATATGTTGAGAATACCTTACATATTCAATAAAAAATAGTCAATCCCCTTTAACCCGGAACCAGCAACTCGCAACCAGATACCAGAAAACAGATATCAGATTTCAGAAGACAAGGATTGCGGTTTCAAATTACCCTGCTCCATGCGCCACGCGCTATGCACTCTGCTGCTCACGGGCAATCCTAAACGCGAAACCCGCAACCCGCACCTCGCAATCCGTATCATCGATCATCAAGCGGTGTCCATTCACACACGTCAGGACCGCAATAATCCCCAATGTAATCCGATTCGGGCCGGTAGAGCATCGGTTTGGGAGCAGCCCCCGCAAATTGTTCTTCGATAATATGGGCACACCAGCCGGATATACGGGCAACGGCAAACACCGGTGTAAAAAGATCCACCGGGATTCCCATGGAATAATACAGCGAACCGCTGTAAAAATCTACATTGACGTAAATATCTTTGTTTTTGCGCCTCCGAAATTCTTTTTTGCCGGTTTTTTCCAGCAAGGTAGAAATCTCATACCAGCGGGATTCGCCGGTTTTGTCGCCCATGGTTTTAATCATATCTACCAGGATGGGAGCACGGGGATCATCGGTGTCGTAAACGGCATGGCCCAGGCCGAAAATTACCCGGCCGGCGTCGAATTCCTGATTGACGTAGCCAAGGACATTGTCGGGCGACCCGATTTCAAAAAGCATCTCCATGACCCTCGCATTGGCCCCGCCATGTAAATCGCCGGATAAGGAACCAACGGCCGACGCAACGGAGGCATACATATGCGCCCTGGTGGATGCGACTTCCCGGGCCGCAAAAGTGGAAGCGTTAAAAGAATGCTCTGCATGACAGACCAGGGCGACATCCAGAAAACGGGCCGTTTCCTCATCAGGCACTTCGCCGGTCAGCATATATAAAAAATTAGCCGCGTGATCCAGCTCCGGCAAGGGCTGTACCGGTTCATGGCCGTTGCGTATGCGGTGCCAGGCGGCGACAACCGCTGAAAATTTAGGTATCAGTTTGGTGGCCATGTGCAGAGAAGCATCCATGGATTGATCTCTTTTTATGACATCTTCATCATGCTGCGCCAGCATCGGCACCGCAGATTGCAGAACATCCATGGGCATTGAATCTTTGGGCATGGTTTTTATGGCGGCCATCACCTCGGCCGGCAAGCCCTGCTGTTCACGGAGGCGACGTTTGAATTCTTCTAATTCGGCAGCATCGGGCAGTTTTTCATAAAGCAGCAAATAGGTAACTTCTTCAAAAGTAGCATTTTTTGCCAGATCCTGCACGAGATAGCCTCGGTAAATCAAACGCCCGTTGGCGCCATCAACTTCACAAATACGCGATTCAGCGATTACTACCCCTCGCAGACCGGTATTTAATACGGGTTTGCATTCTTCCATTTTCCACCTCTCTACGGTTATTGAAGTCCGAATAAATTTGCCTGGCTAAATTTAATGACTGTTTCTAAATTATTCAATATTAAAAATCATTTTTTTTAAAGTAATGTCAAGCTGCAATTTCAAAATTTCATTTTGTCCGGGGGACGACGCTCCGGAACATATTCATGGGGTATCTGTCCGTCATTCCATTCTTTTGAAACATACAGATTGCAATAGCAGCTGCCGAATTCTTCAATATCCGGTACGCTGTAAACACAGGGGCAAATGATGTCCCGGTCGGAATCCCTGTCACCACACAGCAGGCGACACGGGCATCCCATATACCCGTAGCGCTCTTTATTGACTAGCAGTGCTTCCAAGAGCTCAAATGTTCTTTCCTTTTCCTTGTTGAAATAATATCCCTTGGCTTCCTGCACTTTTTTCATTCTTTCATAAAGTTCTTGTGCATCCATTACATTCCCAGTGCCTCCTTGATTTCCTTTTCCTTGAATCCGACGATTACCTTTTCACCGATTATAATAGTGGGAAAAGAACAGCGCGGATTAAATTTTTTGACATCCTCGATGATCGCTTTTCTTTCATCGCCCTTGAGCAGATCCACATCGACAAATTCGTACTTAATGGTACAGCCGTCGATAAATTTTTTGGTGGCTCTGCAGTGGCTGCAGGTACTCAGCGAAAATATTTTGACCTCCGGATTAGTCATAAGATCATCCTTTCGTAAATTAGAATGTTACACTGGCATGCAAGCGTTTATTGCTGGATCCTGAAAAGCGAAATAATCAGGGAACAAAGTGTTATGCAAAAATGAAGCACATTATTCGATTCGCACCCATTATTGTTGATTTCTTTGGGGCAGAGCTCCTATTCGAAAACGATGACAAGCAGTTAGAATCATACAATTTTAGATAATCCATCACCATAGCAGAAATTGCTACTTATTTATACAGAAATTTTTTTCCGGACCGCATTTGGCCGGACAACCACCGACATCCCTAAACACCTATATTTTGTACCACATTTACATGAGAATTCAGGCTAAAAAAAATCTCATCATTTTCGAAACTTAATCAATACCTCAATCCATTGTCCCGACGACCTCATCCCCGTGAGACAAATGAGACACTTGGATTTCAATTCTCAATTATAAGCAAAATATAGTCAGTATCGGGTGAATAGGGATAGAAAAAATTGATGGAACACCATCCGAATCCAGGATTCTACAACCAATAATTCAATAACTATTTAAAATTATATTATTTTTGTAATCTCATGAAAATTGCAAAACCTATATTAGAATATCTTTGATTTCCATCCTGCAGTATATCCATATGTCTCATATTTATTTGATACAAACATGTATCATAATACACAATTCTATTGCTTGTTCACCAAATAAGTCATTCGTCTAACAAAGGAGCCAAAGGTATAAGGTCTGCTTTAATAATATTTCTAAATAGTTATTCCGATATTGAATTAAATACCGCTAAATCCGGCATCGTATGAAAAATGGCATGGATATTGTTATATTCCTCTGTATATTTCAATTAATTTAACAAGGGAGGCAATTAATGGCTGAAAAAAAAGACATCTCTAAAAAAAAGGAGATCGACATCAATTCTGTAACCATCTGCGATGCAACTGCACAAATGCTTGTCAAGGCCCGTAAGGACGGTGTCGAAACCGCCTTTGATCGTGCGGCGAGCATGAAGGCCTGTCCCATCGGAGCCGATTCGGCCTGCTGCAAACACTGCACTATGGGGCCCTGCCGTCTGAATGCCAAAGATCCTTATTCCAAGGTTGGGGTCTGCGGCGCCACTATCGACACCATCATGGCTCGAAATTTTGCGCGCATGGTTGCAGCCGGCACGGCTGCGCATACCGATCATGGTATGGGCATGCTGGATCTTTTTCGCGATGTATTGAATGGTAAAATCAAAGATTATTCCATCAAAAACCCGCTCAAATTGATTGAGGTCGCCAAATCAATCGATATCGAGACCGAAGATCGCGAAATCAAAGATATCGCCATGGATCTCTACCATGAACTCGAACGCACCTATATTCAGGTTGATGGAGAAATTCCATTCGCCAAACGGGTTCCGGCCAAAACGCTGGAAACCTGGCGTAAAGAGGGTATCGTTCCGCGGGGTGCCATGCGCGAAATAATGGAATTGATGCACCGTTCTGCTATGGGGGTGGATCAGCATTATGAAAATATCACCAAAGGCTGCAGCCGCACGGCGCTGGCTGACGGCTGGGGCGGTTCCATGGTCGCAACCGAGATATCCGACATCCTGTTCGGCACCCCATCACCGGTAGCTGTCGAAGTAAATATGGGTGTTTTAAAGGAAGACCAGGTCAACATTATCATTCACGGTCACGAACCCAATTTGTTTGAATCAATCGTCGAATCCGTCAACGAACCGACCTTGATCCAGGCCGCCAAGGACGCCGGCGCCAAAGGCATCAACCTGGTCGGCATGTGCTGCTCGGGTCTGGAGATGTTTGTCCGTCACGGGGTTCCCCATGCGGGTAACTTTATGTCCACCGAGACTGTTTTGGTCACCGGTGCGGTAGATGCCATGGGCGTCGATGTCCAGTGCATCAAACAGGGCCTGGTTAAGGTAGCTGATTGTTACGGCACACCCTTGATCACCACCAACCCGCGGGCCCACATTGAAGGTGCCATGCATATAGAATTTCATGAACACGATCCCAAGGGCTGCACCGATGAGATCGTTATTCAAGCCATCGGCCGGTTTAAAAACCGCAATATGCCGATTGAAATTCCGCAAATTGTCAACACCGGTGTCCATGGATTTTCCCACGAGTACATCAACTATATGCTGGGTGGCACATTCCGGGCCTCGTATACCCCTCTCAATGACAACATCATTAACGGCCGCATCCGTGGTGTCGCTGGAGTCGTGGGCTGTACGAACCCCAGGATGAAGCAGGATTACGTCCATGTTGAGCTGGTAAAAGAGCTGATTAAAAATGACGTACTGGTGGTGCAGACCGGGTGTTCTCAAATCGCTTTGGCTAAAGCCGGTTTGACGACACCGGAAGCGGCGCACCTGGCCGGACCGGGCTTGAAAGAAGTGTGCGAAACTGTCGGCATGCCGCCGGTACTCGGCTGCGGCGCCTGCGTGGATAACAGCCGCATATTGATTGCCTGTTCCGAAATGGTCAAAACCGGGGGCTTGGGAGAAAGCATTGCCGATCTGCCGGTAGCCGGATGTGCACCGGAGTTTATGAGCGAAAAAGCAATCGCCATCGGCCAGTACTTTGTGGCCTCCGGGGTCTTTACGGTCTTTGGCGTAACCTTCCCGATAGTAGAAGGAACCAAATTCCACAAGCACCTGTTTGACGAGCTTGAAGGGCGCGGTATGGGCAAATGGGGATTTGCCCAGGATCCTTATGAAATTGCCAGATTGATGATTGCCCACATCGACAAGAAACGCAAGCAGCTCGGCATCGATAAGGCCAGAGAGCGGGTCCTGATGGATATGGCCGATCGGCGGGATATGGACGCGGCGTAAATCAATCTCTAAAGCAATACTAACTCAAAACAAAAAAGGGGCTCCAGGACGGAGCCCCTTCTATATTGCGGATTGCGGATTGCGGATTGCGGATTGTGGATTGTGGATTGTGGATTGCGGATTTAAGGAATTCTGCCTTTTATTGAAATGAATCGAACGACACGCGGCGGCACCGCTGAACCTTGAACCACTGAACCTTTAGATCCTGAACCTCTAAACCCCCAGCTCGCTTTTCAGCCAGGTTTTGACATCATCCTCCAACCCGTAAACCCCTTTCAGTTCACAAACATCTTTTTCATATTGGGGCGGCAATTCAAATCGTGCCAATTCAACAGCTTCCTCTGAATTGCGGCGGATTAAATAAATATAGTAGGGTTTGCGCCAGCAGTTTACCACGAAATAGGTTGAGTAATCTTCTTTTGACCGTATGGTGTATTTGCCGCTGCCCCAATCCGTGTTGCCCCATTCCAGATAAAGTTTCACCGCCTCCTCGGGGCCGAGATCCCAGCTGACTTCATTGATCAAATCGTCTTCATTTTTCAGTTCTTCCAGTGACAGCATTTTAGCCTCCTTCATACGAACGGGAATCAAAAATTAGCTAATAAAGTAATTCTCCTGGGTACAGCTGTCAAACTGGTACCGCGATTGGCTGAAGCTTTGATGTCTTCTTTTAATCCCCAATACTCCAGCACTCCAATACTCCAAGATCGTAAATTTTCAATAACACCTGGCAAACTTGATATTGCCTATTGATTGTCTATAAGTCCGGAAAAATTAAGTTATGGTGGATGAAAGCTCGGGATGGTCGGATAGGAAGCGGTATAGCGTGGCTCGGCCAACACCGAGCAGTTTGGCGGCCTTGGCTTTATTGCCGCCGGTTTTGATCAACGCTGTGCGTACACCCTCTGAATTCAATTTTTTAGTCGGTCCTCGGCGGATACAGGTATTCTCGACTTCCCGCAGTTCAAGTGGCAGATCTTCCACGTCCAGGGTGTTGCCGCTGCATTTGACAAAGGCAAACTGGACGGCGTTTTGCAATTCACGGACATTGCCCGGCCACTGGTAGTCCATTAGCAAAGACATTGCCTCGGCCGAGACCTTGAGCGGATCACGCCCATAGCGTTCGGCGGCTTCCTGCAGAAATCGTTCGATCAGCAGGGGGATATCAATTTTACGTTCGCGTAAGGGCGGCATGTGAATCGGGATGACATTGAGGCGGTAATAGAGATCTTCGCGAAATTGCGATTTTTTGACAGCTTCTTTAAGGTTTTTATTCGTGGCGCTGATGATTCTGACGTCGACCGAGAGGGTGTGTTCACCACCGACCCGTTCGAATTTATTTTCCTGCAGAAACCGCAGCAGCTTGGCCTGCATATTGTTGGAAAGCTCGGCCACCTCATCGAGAAAAACCGTGCCTTTGTCGGCCAGTTCAAAACGACCTTTTTTGTCCCGGATTGCTCCGGAGAATGCACCTTTGACGTGTCCGAAAAGCTCGCTCTCGATGAGACCTTCCGGCAAAGCGCCACAGTTGATGGGGACAAATGAGGCCCCGTTGCGCGCACTTTCATTGTGGATGGCATAGGCGACCAGTTCTTTGCCCGTGCCGGTTTCACCGGAAACATGAACCGGGTAATCATAGCCGGATACATCACGGATATGTTTGAAAATTTTGTACATCTTGTGATCTTGGCCGATAATGTTACCAAAGCTTGTCAATTTCCCGGCTTGCAGCTGTAAACTGAAAAGGTCGGTGATGTCCCTGAAGGATGTCAGGATCCCAACGGATTGGCCGTCGTCACCCTTCATGCTGGTGATGCTCATTTCCACCCGGCGCGACTCGCCACTGCGGGTCGTGATCGATAGGGTGTTATCGGCACTGTCTATCTTATCCGGCGGCTGATCAGTGAATTTGCAGCGTCCACCGCAAAAGGGATGCCCGAAGGCCTCATGGCAATCTTTGCCCAGGACATCCTGGCGGCTGTATCCTGAAATACGTTCGGCTTCTTGATTGAAAAAAAAGATGCGTCGATTCATATCATGGGCAATAATGCCTTCCTTGAGACTGTCCAGGACATGCTCCAGGTTATCGCGATGGCACATTAAATTTTCAAGTGATAAATCGGACATAATTAATCCGCATAATTAATCCGCAAAAAACTGGTACTTCCGGAGCTCTATATTGCTCATGGATAGCTGAAATAAATTTGTCCATCAAAGCTCCGGCGGATTAATTATTTAATGCTGCGTATATTTTATTGGTTTCCATTGCAAAACAGGAATGATTTAACCAGTATCTACCATTAATGTGAAATAAGTTTCAAGCCCTGAGTATCCGGAATCCCGGAAACCGGCTTTGCCGTTTGCACGGCAAAACCGGATCCCCTATGATTGATTTGGTCCGGGCTCCGTGGGCCTGAGACATGGTATACTGCACGTTAGACCGCCTGCAGCGTACAGGGTATCCTGCGATTCAATTTGATGCCGGATAAATCAATGGCCACATCGTAAGCCAATATTTCGACTCCCCGGTTAACGGCCAGTCGCAGCCCCTTGCCATAATCGGGATCAACCAAATCAGCCGGTTCGAATACCCGGGCGTCCATTCTTTGTATGAAATAGAACATAATACACCGGCAGCCGGAATCGGATAGTCGCTCGAGTTCATTGAGATGTTTGAGGCCCCTGGTCGTGACGGCATCGGGAAAGCGGGCGACTCCATTTTCAACCAGTGTGCAGTTTTTGATCTCAACATAGCAAGCATCCTTTGGCCCGTTGCTCAGCCGTAGATCGATGCGGGAGTTGCTGCCGATGTTAACTTCACGTTCAACCATGTCATATCCTGCCAGCTCGGCAATCAATCCCGCCGCGGCCGCCTGGAATACCAATCGATTCGGTATCAGGGTATTCACGCCGACCAGCGAGGTCGGCATCTCGATCAGTTCCCAGGTATATTTTAACTTGCGTTTCGGGTTATTGTGCAAAGATAAATAAACCGGTCGCCCCGCCGCCGCACAGCCCGTCATGCTTCCCGTATTGGGACAATGGGCCGTGACAATGTTGCCGTCGGCCAAACGGACGTCCGCCAGAAATCGCTTGTAGCGCTTGATGAGGGTTCCCCGAATCAGCCTTGGCCATTCGAGTGTACCTGCATGATCCACACGTTGTCTATTAGCTATCATTCCGGAATTAAACGACTTCCTCGTGTGATACTACACGATATTTGAGAAGCGAACCGCAGAATATCGAACAAGAAATATCGAATGATGAAGTGTGGAATCGCTGCGCTCAGTCTATTTTTATAAAACGGACCGTTCGACAAAAAGCTCACGACAGGCAGAATGCCTTACTTCGATATTCGTTTTTCCTTGTTCGATATTTATCCGCCTCTGATGGTTTCGCTTTTTCAGAGTTACTTTTTCGATTTGACCGGATGTTTGTTTGACCGCCGGCAGCGCTGAACCTTTGAACCCAGAATCTCTGAAAATCTAAACCCTGAACCGCTACTTCAAAAATTTCCCCTCAATAAAATCAGCCAGATTTTCGACTTCCTCGAGACCAAATATGGGCAGCTCGATTTCAAGGTCAGCATCTGTGACCACCGCGACCAGATGTTCGTCTTCCCTGAGAAGCGCCTCGTCGTGCCGGGCGGCCCGAACGACCTCGATTTTGGGTTGGTGTGCACCTTTATATCCTTCGGTAATCACCAGGTCCAGATCGCCAAAATAATCCAGCAGGCTTTCCAGGGTCCCCCGTTGATCATTTTTTACCATGGCAATCTTTCCCGGGGAAGCGATAATAACCGCTTCAGCCCCGGCATCTTTATGGCGCCAGCTGTCCTTGCCGGATTTATCGAAATCAAATATATGATGAGAGTGTTTGATGGTCCCGATTCGGTATCCTTTATTTTTGATTACCGGGATCAATTTTTCAATCAGGGTGGTTTTGCCGGATTGAGACCGTCCGACAATGCAAATAACCTGCGGCATAGTGATCTCCCCTGCCTATTGAAGATTCTCCATTCAGCCTTATGATGGATTTTCGTCTTAAACTCGGATCAAATAAATATAAGGACGAAAACTATGTTGCAAAAGTCAGATTGTCAAGAATAACCCTGGCGAGAGGTCCGAAACATTTAATTCAAATAATTTGGCCGAAAGAAATAATGCCTGTCGCATTAGCCGCTTTCGATCGATTCCATTGATAACTTAAGTATAATGCTTAGAATTCTGAAGTAACTTTATATAAAATACTGAAAATTTTCCTGTTTTTTCATGACACCATTGCTTGAAATCAAAAATCTGGTCAAAAAGTACAAGGATGTCGTCGCCGTTGACAACATCAGCTTTGCCATTCATCAGGGCACCTGTTTCGGATTGCTGGGACCCAACGGGGCCGGCAAAACCACCACCATCGAGGTGATTGAAGATGTCGTCAGACCCACATCCGGCGAAATATTCTATCGAGGCCAACCGCGCAGGGATTCGTTCAGTGATGAAGTTGGTATTCAGTTTCAAAGCACCGCCCTATTATCAATGTTGACCGTGCGCGAAACCCTGGAAACCTTTCAGAGCCTTTACCGGAAAACAGCCGCCATCGACGATCTGGTGCAGATGTGCCAATTGGCGGAATTTCAAAACCAATACAACGACAAAATCTCCGGCGGTCAGCAGCAGCGCTTTTTGCTGGCCCTGGCGCTGATCAATCAACCCGAACTGCTGTTTCTTGATGAGCCATCAACCGGTCTGGACCCCCAGGCACGCCGCAACCTGTGGCATCTGGTCCAGCAAATCAAAAAAGAAGGCAAAACCATCATTTTGACCACCCACTACATGGAAGAGGCCCAATATTTATGCGATGAAATCGCTATTATGGACTACGGTAAAATTATCGCCCACGGCAGCCCGGCCGAGTTGATCGGAATCCACAGCCCGGAGATGACCGTCATCCTCCCCCAAAAGCAATTCGTATTGGATCCAGATCAACTGTCAATGCCCGTCAGGACGGTAAAGGATACCATCGAGGTAAAAACCAACGATGTCAATGCGTGCCTGAATACGCTGATGTCCCACGGTGTTAACCTGTCGGATCTCACGATCCGGTCTCCCAATTTGGAGACGGTGTTTTTAAATCTAACCGGGCGGCAATTGAGAGATTAAGGATGAATTTCAAACGATTTTGGACATTGCTCCAGGCCAGGAACCGGGAATTTTTCAGGGACCGGTCGGCTTTTGGCTGGAATTTTCTGTTTCCGTTTCTAATAGTCGCCGGATTCGGTGTTATTTTCGGCGGCCAATCCTACAGAGAATACAAAATCGGTGTATTCCCGCACAAGGCAACCCGGGTTCAACTCGATCAAATGGAGATACCAGACGCCTTTCGCAACATGCGCTACCTGCAATTTATCGGCTTTGCGACCGAAGCCGACGGGTTGGATAAGCTGAAGCACCATAAAATCGACTTTTTATTGAAAAGCGGCCGGCCGCCCTATGAATACTATGTCAGCAACGAGTCGCCCAAGGGTTATGTCCTGGAGCAGATGTTCAAAGCCAGTTTAATCCCTCCCGCGACTCGGCTCCCGGCCGAAAAAAAAGAGATTAAAACCAGCCCGATACGCTATATAGACTGGCTGTTTCCCGGAATATTGGCCATGAATATGATGTTCAGCGCCCTATGGGGCGTCGGCTATGCGGTGGTGCGGTATCGCAAAAACGGGGTGTTGAAGCGCTTGAAAGTGACGCCGTTGACGGCCTTCGAATATTTGTCGGCCCAGGCCCTGTCGCGGATATTTTTGCTGATGTTTACCCTGACCGTTGTGTGGACCGGCTGCGACTTGATTTTCTCTTTTACGGTGTTGGGGTCTTATTTCGATCTGTTTCTGGTCTTTACCCTGGGCAGCCTGAGCCTTACGGCCCTGGGATTGGTGCTGGCCTCGCGGGGAACCAGTGAGGAGTTTACCACCGGTATCCTGAACTTCATCTCCTGGCCCATGATGTTTTTGTCCGAAGTCTGGTTTTCCCTGGAAGGCGCGCCGCAATGGGTCAAAAACGCCGCCCAGATTTTCCCCCTCACCCACCTGCTCACCGCCGCCCGTAAAATCATGCATGACGGTGCCGGGTTAACGGATATCAGCCTGGAACTGCTTGTGCTAACGTTAATGACCCTGGCCTTTCTAACCATCGGGGCCAGTTTGTTTTCCTGGAATAAGTAAGCAGGCAGGAAGATTCTTTTATAATCAAATAGATTGCTTCTGTGGCAGGCCTTTCCGATACGAATAACAAATAAAGAATAACAAATCCTCGACAGACGGCCTTTGCCATCTACCCTCTGTCTTCTGTCAACTGAACTCTGTCCACATATAGTTCCGAGTTCTGCATTCCGAATTCCGAATTCAAATATCTGTCTTCAGACCTCTGTCTTCTGTCCTCTGGCCCTATTTTGCCGGCTCAGGCCTTACGTTTTTATTTTTGGGGATATAATCGTCGACAAAATGACTTGAGTGAATGACGGCAGCAATTTTTAAGTACAGATAAAAAATGAGCAGCACCGGGTGCACGAATTCTAGAGAAATCTGACTGGGCGGGTCAGTGAATAGATGATAAATGTGAACCACCAGCAAGATTTCCAACAGTGCATCCAAAAATCCAAGCAAATATTTTCGGGTATACAAATATCCGCCTCCGGGGAAGAAGATTGCGCTTAAAACGGCAACCCCTTTGCTCTTGAACCGGAGATCGCACTTTGGGCACGTTACCTTGCCCTCTGCCAAATACCCCGTGCAACGGGGACAAAGATGGATCCGCCAGGCCAGCCGCCACTTTGTGCCTAAATTTGAGACCTTGTTCTTCAGTAAAGCCCTGATTTTTTTTCTCTGAGAGCCTGCAATACCTTTAAATTTCTCGATTTTTTTGTCGTCCCCCCGTTTATACCGAATGATGAGGGTCCCCCCTTTGAGCACGATGGATTGACAGCCCGCATAGGCCATCTGGGCAATCGAATTGTTATATTTATAACGGGTGGTCACCGGGATATGAATTATGCGGTAATTCGTAAAAACCAATAAAGAGCGTTTAAGGTAAACAAAAACAAAACCCGTAATATATTGAGCAAGGGAATTTAGGGGCGAATAACCGGTGGTTACCAACAGCACTTTTTCGCCTTTTTTTAAAAATGGCTTTAAAAAAGAAATCTTGACAATTAACTTTCGCTGCCGCTTTTCAACTCGGTTTTTGTAAATACCCTTATGGTTGGAGAACAACGTATCGCGGTCGATCGGAAGACCGAATATTTGAGTGCCCAGTAAACCGGAAGGCTCGTAAGCCGCTTCTGGCATTTAAAAATTCCTTTCAATAATGAGGTGCTATGGCGGTTGTCATGAACACTGAATCGGAATTTAACTTTAATCCCGATGAAATATCGATATTAATTATCGGCGTGATTGGGTGAAACCTTGAGTGAAATGTTTGACGGCTAGGGACTGAAAACAGGGATGAAAGCGGGATTGGCTGCTCTATTTATCACCAATCAGAAGGCCGGAATCATTGGGGGATTTTATTGGAATGCGGCGGATATTCGTAACACCGGCAGCCAGCAGCATATCAGTCAACTGCTGTTCGGAATATGATTGGCCCGAATCCGTGCCTAAAAGCATGTTCAAAGAAAACAAGGCCGGGAAAAGGGGACCGTCCATGCTGTTGTTTAATATGAATTCATGAATAATAATAGTGCCTTGCGGTTCCAGCGCATCGACCGCCTTTTGAATGATCTGACGGCATTCTTCAGGTCCTTCGCCGTGCAGGATATGCGACAGCCAGGCCACGTCGTAATGACCTTGAATGGATTCCGCCAAATAATTACCGTCTCTGAATTGAATCCGATGGGATAGATCAAACTGCCGGATGGTTTTCTCAGCAAAGGGTCGGGTGGTCGACAAATCATACACTTCGGCCCGCAGGCCGGGGTTGTTCAAGCAGAAATGGATGGCATAGGTTCCGGGTCCACCTCCCAGATCGAGCAGATGTTTACGCGTTGATAGATCGATCTGGGGCACCAGCTGGGGGGCCAGACCCATGGCCAGGTTGAACATCCCCATCAAAAAGCTTTCGCGCCATTCTGCTTTACTAAAAGAGGAGCGGCCGCGGACAGGCCGGCCGGACTGCACCGCCTGGTCCAATTTAGACCAGGATTCCACCAGGTGGTGATGGTGCATCACAATATGACCGATATACTGGGCGGAATTTTTTGACAAAAACGTTTGCCCGGTCGGTGAGTTGGCGTATACCCCATCTTTTTTGACCAGAAGCTCCATGGCCACCAGGGCATCCAAGAACCGTTCTACGCCCCGCTGAGGAGCATCCAGCTCGCGGCTGATTTGTTCCGCGGTTAATTGCCTGTCACCAACAAGTGTAAACACATCCAGTTTAACGGCGGCGTGCAACGCCGCCGTCTTCCAGTAAAAACCGGATATCTCCAGCAATTCAGCGGGATTCCATTGTTTAGAAGTCATCCGCGCATCCTAGTCTTTGCGCATTTCCTTGGCAAGCTGTTGCTGGGTCATCGTCCAGAAAGGCGTACCGTCCTTGGTCAGCCGGACTTTGATAATTTCAGTATCAGGATCTTTTTTTACTTTCGAGGCCATGAATATATCCTTGCCGTCTATCTCGGCCCAGACCCCCTTTATTTTAATGCGCTCATTTTTTTTCAGTCTTATTTCGCTGGGTTTGCGATACCAGGTCGGGCAGAGATGAATTTCGTGTATATAGGCCCCTTCGCGCACATCCAAGGCAGTTGCCGGCGACATCCCGGGCATTGGGATGACTTCCTTAACCCGCACAACCCAGGCTCTGATCTTTTCGAATTCGCGAACATCATACAGCTGGTTGTACGGATCATCGATTTCCCAACCTTGCATGTCGCGCTGCTCTTCGGCCTGCACCCAACTGATTCCGACAATCAGAGAAATACAGAATAACATGATAACCAACAGAATACGCCCAATTAAAGTTTGCATGTTTCCCTCCTTTGGAATCGATCAGATCAATACTTTGATCGATTTTGGTGTCATTTTAAATCCCCACTATTATATCTATTCAATCGACATTTGCAACCCAGAAAAAAATGCGGATTACAGATCAGCAATGTACCTTCATTCTTAATACGCAATTATATGAATAAAAAACAATAAAATTATGCGCAGCATAAAGAAATTAATCCGCTTATGCCGCGATCAAATAAATTTACTCAATAATCAAATAACAGCATAACATCGTGTAATTTCTATTTTACTGCGCGGATTAATTAGGATACAGCAAATTCCCTTCACCATATACGGCAAGGGGATAATTGGTCAGATCAAACGGATCGCCGCTCCAGCATATAAACGAGGCCCATTTTCCTTTGGCAAGGGTGCCGAGCTGTTTATCGATTCCCAATATTTTGGCATTTTGGCGCGACAGCAGCTCGATGGCCTGTTGTTTGGACATCCCCGCCCTTACGAACCAGCGCGTTTGCAGAAAGAGCTGGCGGGCGAGGGTTACCGGATGGTCGGTCATTAAACCGAATTGTACCCCGGAAGCGATCAAATGGCGGATATTGCGCCAATCCTCATGTTTTAATTCAACCTTGTAGGCAAAGCTGTCGATCGGGCCATACACAACGGGTATCTTGCGTTTTTTTAATTCCTGAAATATTTCAGCCCGGTGCACGTCCATGGCATGTTCGACGGTGAGCTTGATCTTAAATTCGTCCGCCAGCCGCAGCAAGGCGGCAATGTCATCAATTTTATGGACATGCGCCCGCAGACGGATTTTGTTGGCCAGCAGATCCTGCAGCACTTTGTCTTCAGCCGTAAATGTGATCTCCTCTTTTTTGCTACCCCGGGCCTTGCGGAATTGGCGATCCTTTTGGCGCACTTCTGAAAGTCTGCCGCGCAACATGGCAATAGCCCCCATGCGGGTGGTGGGGCGCTGGCCTTTCCAGCTGCGCGTGGACATGGGGTTGTACCCGAACGCCGCTTTCAATCCGGCCCGGCCGATGAGCGCAGCCGTGCTGTTGCGGGCATAGTTGCGAATCACGGCCGATTGTCCCCCAACAATGTTTCCGCTGCCAGGCACCACGCAGGAATACAGCACACCGGCTTCCACGGCATCCCTGAAAGCCTTGTCATCCATTTGAACCGAATCCAGGGCATCCGTGAGCGCCAGGATAGAGTCCAGCTGATCGTTGGCTTCGCCGTCGCTGCTCGGTTCACCGGAGCGTTCCATGCCGATGTGGCTGTGGGGGTCGATAAACGCCGGCGTCAATACGTTGAAATTACCGAGCAGCCGGCCTTGGGCGGTTTTTGAGATACCGGAAATTTTTTGTCCGTTAAACACCAGGTGGGCATTGGAAACAATTGATTTCCCGGTATAAATAGTCTCGGCAAAAATACAATTCATAAATACCTCCCCGCAGATGTTTCGGAGTTTCTACCTGATAAAAGTCCTTTTGACACGCTTTGAAAAAATAAAATAAGTAATCCAGATTGTGCTGGCAACCAGCGTTCGCACGAAATTGATGGTTGGCCCCATGTTGGTCGGATCCGTCGTTGCGAGAATTACCTGGGTCAAATAGCAATCAACGCTGACGAATATAAAATTGAAGGCCAGAAATAAGATCGCCAAGCGGGGGGCAAATTTGCGCCGCTTAAAAAAAAATATGACTACGAAAATCGAGAAAATGAGAAAGAATCCATTGCCGATCAGCTCGGCGATCAACAACGGGGTCCAAAGCGGGTGGTGGGCATCTGAACCGGTGATTGTCAGTTCAGGTCCGATTTCTGATGATAATGCCGGTATAATCTCGGTATATAAAGAAATCACGGCCTGCAGCGGATATAGCGCCAGCCCGACAGCACATAAAATTAACCAGCCGCCGATTTTATGATAATTTTTTTCGATAATCATTTAATGTCTGCGCCTTTCATGAAACTCCCGGGCCTGCCGACAATTATCCGCCAACAGTTCCCCAAGCATGGCCTTGATGGCGCTGTTGCCCTCCGCCCGGTATGCGTTTAAATTGCATTTAAAATCAGGCACGCGGTAGAGAAAGTTGCCGATCGCTTCGGTTCGGACCCGCCTCAAGTTGAGGCCGTACTTCAAGCGGCCCAGCAGGTAGGCGTTGAGCTCCTGTTCGAACTGTCCGCGCATGGGCAGGGCCAGGTAGGGTTTGCCCAGGTAAAAGGCTTCCGTCATCAGGGTAAATCCGGCCGTTGCCATCACCGCCTTGCATCCGGCCAGATCCTGTAAAAATCCCGCCTTGCTAAAGGGCCTATAGATAATATGGTCATCCTGTTCGTCGCGGTCATAACCGTACACCATAAATCTTTCACGGGTAAAGGATTTTAGGGATTTTAAAAACGATTCGAATCCGCTCGTCAAATAGACCAGCACATGCCCGCCATCTGAGGGCTGATGCGTTAATACCGATTGGCGTAATATCGGGGGGAAAAAGAATGTACGGTCGTTTTTGGCTTCGCCGTAGTAGAAGGTAGTCACCAGCGATACATCCGGCCGCGGTACCATCGCCCGAATGATACTGACAGTCATCCGACGCTCCTTTTGCAGGCGGGTCGGGCAGGGATAAGTCATATACCGAATGCGATGTTGATTATCGATGCTGATCAGCGGCAGATGATAATGATGGGCAAGATAGGCGGTCATCGGTTCAAAATCGGTCAGCACACAATCCGGTTGGAATATTTTAAAAATGTTTTTCCGCAGCGCCTGCAGCTTTTGCTGCCCCCGGGGCAATCGCTGCAAATTTTCGGTAAACGTTTTTACTTTTGAGACCCGGTTATTTGAGCTGGCGATATGAAGTCCCTCGGTTTCAAAGACATCGAAATCGTCTTTTAAGTTACGATATCCCCGGTCATAGCTCACCACTTTAATGGTATGCCCCAGCTTTTCCAGATGGGTAATCATTTCCCGGGCCCGCGAAGAGTGGCCGGAACCTTCGCCCGATACGCCATACACGATTTTTGCCAAAGGTTGCTCCTTTAATTGGATTCATTGGTGACCATATTCTAAAAATAGCCTATCACAGAAACCAAATCATAAGTATTAGATTGAGTTTTAAAGTATAATAAATTGACTTCCTGCGGATCAATATCAATATGTTGATCCAGACCTCCCATTCTAAGTTGAAAAATGCCAATCTGTTTGCATAATTGCCTGCAATACTATATGAGTGCGATAGTACGCACTAGACAAAATCCAAAGGAGTTAACCATGAATACCGCCGAAGATATTGTTAAAGATAAGCAACAAGAGATTGTTTCCATTGCATGGGATCAGACAGTTCAAGAGGCTTGCTTAAAAATGGTCGATCGTAAAATCGGTGCCATTCTGGTTGAAAAGGATGGCCGGTTCGTCGGCATATGGACAGAACGGGACCTGTTGCGCAAAATAACCGAGGAAAGATTTGATCCCGAAACTGAGCTGATTGGCGATCATATGTCCACGCCGCTTAAAACCGCATCCCACAGCACCCGCCTCCACAGGCTGAAAGAGATGTTTTTGGGGTTGTATCTGCGACATCTTCCCATCGAAAAAGACGGCCAATTCATCGGCCTGCTTTCTATCGGCGACGTCCTCAGGGCCAGCCTAATTGATATGGATCAGCAGTTGAAACAGATCAATGCATTCGTGACCTGGGACTATTACGAAAACTGGCGCGAGGGTAGAAAGAAGCCGCAGTAACATTAGATAATATCCAGCCACAGCATTTGTCCGGAGTGTCTGAAATCATTGTACCGCGATCTGTGATACTGTCTACAAAATATTTTTATTATTGCAATTGAAATCCATGATTCCAAAAACGGAAACCCTGATTATCGGCGGCGGTGCGATTGGCGTTTGTTGCGCATTCTACCTCAACGCGCTCGGCAAAGATGTCCTGTTGGTTGAAAAAGATGATATCTGTTCGGGCAGTTCTTACGGCAACGCCGGACTTATTGTTCCCAGCCATAGTATACCGCTGGCGGCACCCGGGATCATCGGCCAGGGCCTTAAATGGATGTTGAAGCCCCATAGCCCCTTTTATATTAAACCGCGCCTTAATCGAGATCTTTTGACCTGGCTGTGGCAGTTTCGAGGGGGGTGTAATATCCAACACGTGCGGAGATCCATACCGGTGCTGCACCATCTGAATGCCGCCAGCCTCGGTTTGTTTCACGAGCTGGCGAAGCTTGACGGATTGGATTTCGGGCTGGAAAAAAAGGGAATGCTTGAGCTCTTCAATACCCGCAAAGGGTATGACAAAGGAATTAAAAACATCCACTTAATAAAAGAATTCGGGATTGAAAACAGAATTCTGCCCCTAAAAGAGCTCACGGAGTTTTTAGACGGGATTCGAACCGCCGCGGTCGGAGCTGTCTACCTGACGCAAGACGCCCATATTATCCCCGACCGTTTCGTACAACAACTGGCCGGATACATCGAAACCAAAGGAGTCCGTTTGTTGACATCGTGCGAAGTGCTTGATTTCGGTACTTCCGGCCGTTATGTCAACCGGGTTAAAACCACCCGAGGGGACATCCAGGCTGAGGAAATTGTGCTTGCAGGCGGGGCCTGGTCCACCGATCTTGCCCGCCTTCTGCAGTTCAAGCTTTCAATGCAGGCCGCCAAGGGCTACAGCATCACCTTTAAGCGTCCCGCTCAATGCCCAATGCTGCCGGTAATGCTGACCGAATCGAAAGTCGTGCTCACTCCGATGGAGGATACCCTGCGATTTGCCGGCACCCTTGAATTGTCCGGGTTCGATCAAACAGTCAATCTGGGGCGGGTGCAGGCAATCCTGGATGCCGTTTGCGCCTATTTTCCCGATATGGATCCCGATTCCTTTGAGCTGCTTGAAATCTGGCGGGGCTTGAGGCCGTGCAGCCCGGACGGGCTGCCCTACGTTGGGCGGGCACCGCGCTTCGACAATGTCATCATTGCCACCGGCCACGGTATGCAGGGCATTTCGCTGGCGCCCATCACCGGCAAAATCATATCACAACTGAGCACTCATGATAATCCTTCCTTCAACATGGCGGCCCTGAGCGTAGAGCGCTTCCTGTAAAAGATTAGAAGATGAGTCCGAACAGACTGGAACAGATTATTCGTCAGCGCATCAAAAGCTCGGGACCAATCACATTTGAAGCCTACATGGAAATGTGTCTTTACCATCGGGATTTTGGCTATTACATGACGGAAAAATCGAGAACGGGCCCGCAGGGCGACTTCTATACTTCACCCCACCTGCATCCAATTTTCGGCTGGCTGCTGGCCAATCAGGTAGATGAAATCAAACGCATCTTGGGAAATCCCGCGGGATTCACGGTGCTCGAAATCGGAGCCGGTAAAGGATTCCTGGCGCAAAGTCTTTTAGATTTTGCGCAAAGAAAATTAAAATGGAAAGGCAGCTGGAAATACATAATCGTCGAGAAAAGTCATCGTGCCGTAAAAGAACAGATGACACAATTGAAGACCCATGTTGGAAGAGTTGAGTGGAAGACTTCCCTGGAAGAGGTTGACCCGTTTTGCGGCTGCGTGATCTCAAATGAATTGTTGGATGCTTTCCCCGTTCACCTGGTAGAGATGAACGACCAATTTCAAGAAATCTATGTATCATTGGATAATTCAGGATTCAATGAGGTAAGAGGAGATTTAAGCAACACCGTTTTGAATAACTACATAAACCAATATAAAATCCCACCAATTAAAGGCTACCGCACCGAAATAAACTTAAACATATGGGAATATCTCAGGCAGCTTGATAATATCCTGTCGGAGGGTTTTGTGATATCCATCGACTATGGTTACGCTGCGCAGGAGTATTATACAACCGAGCGGAACCGGGGAAGCCTGTTGTGCTACCACAAACATAGAGCCAGTGATAACCCTTACCGCTATGTCGGGGAGCAGGATATCACCGCCCACGTAAACTTTTCATCTCTCAAAAACTGGGGGGCGGTGTTGGGCATGAAACCCATGGGATACTGTTCCCAAGGGACATTTTTAGCCTCCCTTGGAATTGATGAAATCGTTTCAACCGAACTGGTATCCAATCCGAATTTTCAAACTGAAATGCTGAAAATCAAAGGGCTTTTGTTTGGCATGGGTGACAGCCACCAGGTAATGATACAGTATAAGGGCAGCAGGGATCTCACTGGGCTGAGAGGCTTCAAGCTTAAAAACAGGCTGGGTCGGCTTTGACGACCCTACTCTTCCAGGTTAAGATCTATGTGCTTTTTTGAACTTGTAGCGTTGTTGAATTTATCCCAGAGCCATCCTAGCAGAGAAAAGTTGGTGGTATCATCAAATGGAATCTCTCGTCCGCCTTGATCGGGTGTCTCGTATTCGCGGGTATCATCAAGTGGAGTCTCCGGTCCGGATTGATCGAGCGTCCCGTTGTCGCCTGAAATATGTTTGTTTTGATTTTCCATTTTTTAGTTTAGCAACGGCTTAATCGCCTTCACCGCCATTTCCATGAATGGCGCCGGATAAATACCCGGAATCACAGTTCCGGCGGCAGCGATCAGGAGCACGGCTTTACCGACAAGTCCCGTGGTCGTCATATCAAGTGATTTATCCGGTTCCTTCATATACATATAGAAAATTATTTTGGCATAAAAAAACAGGGCGACCGCCGTGGCCATTACCCCGATGGTCGCCAACCAATAATATTTAGCTTCAATCGCTGAAGCCAGGATGAAAAATTTGGCGGCAAATCCCGCTGTTGGCGGCACGCCGGCCAAGGCCAGAAGGTAGAGCGCCATAAAAAAAGCCAGCAGCGGATTCTGGCTGGCCAAGCCGCGGTAGTCACCGATTTCACCCCCTTTCCCATCACTTTTGACGACCAGCGTCACCACGGCAAAAACCCCGATATTCATAAAAGTGTAGGCCAACAGGTAATACAGCATGCCCGAAACGCCGGACTGACTTGCAACCAGCATTCCGATCAGGATGATTCCGGCATGAGCAATACTGCTGTATGCCATCATGCGGATAATGTTGCTCTGGGCAATTGCCACAACCGACCCAAAGAGCATGGTGGCGGCGGATAGAAGCCACATCAGTTTTGACCACTCCGGTTGAAATTCCGGCAAAGCAACCAGGAAAATCCGCAGGAAAACGGCAAAAGCCGCTGCTTTCGATCCCACGGAAAGCAGCGCAGTAATCGGAATAGGGGCACCTTCATAAACATCGGGAGCCCAAAGATGAAACGGAAAAAGAGCCACCTTAAATGCAAAGCCGCCGGTGATCAATACAATGGCGAGCAGCAAAAATGGATTGCGGGCCTGGCCGCTGACGGCATGTTGTGCGATCACATTTAAACTCGTGGTTCCGCCAAATCCAAAGGCAAAAGACAGACCGTAAAGCAGAATCCCTGAGGAAAGGGCTCCCAGAACAAAATATTTGAGGGCGCCTTCCACGGATCTTTTTTCTTCGTATCTTTGGGCAACCAGGATATAAAAAGACAGGGCCATAAGCTCCAGTCCGACATAGACATTTAAAAGATCATTCGAAGAAGCCATCACCATCATTCCAAGAATGGCAAAAAGAATGATATAGTAATATTCCCCTCGCTGAATATTTTCTTTTTTCAAATAATCCATTGATATGAGGGTTGCCAGAATACCGGCCACGATGAAAATAATGTTGAAAAAAGCGGCAAAGCGATCGGCAATGACCGTACCGCCGAAGGAGGGATTCGCATCAATGCTGACCAGGACAATCGGCAATAGGGCTGCCAGACCTGCGACACTTAAGTATCCTAAAATGTATTTGCTTTTTTTTCTCAGAAAAAAGTCCAGGACAAGCACGGTTAACGCCAGTACTGTTAGGAGAATCTCCGGCATAACGGAGGTGAAGCTGATATTTAAGCCCTCAAATTGCATATCTTAATTTTTCCAATCAGAAGTGAAATCCGGGAAAATAAAATCGGCCGGTTCATGCTCTGTAAGTACGACATTCAACCGGCGGTTTGCAGTTTGCCGTTGGAATCCGGATCGGCTGTCACCCTGGCCGCCTATCCGATAATCGTCAAACAGGATTGGAGCATCCGGCGCATCGGACAGCCCCGGGCCGGTATTTCCGGCAACAGAATTTTTTTGGGCGGTGCTTTTCTGCAAATTGACTTCCATCATATTTACCAGGTTGTTGACAGAAGCGTTCGTTGCCTGCAAAAACGGCTTTGGATATAAACCGATCCAGAATATGATGATTAGAAGTGGCGCCACGGCTGATATTTCCCGGCGCCCCAAATCTTTAATCGCGTTTGGTCCTTGAACGACCAAAGTTCCTAGAAAAACCCGTTGAAACATCCACATCAGATATACCGTTCCCAGCAAAACGCCAATGACCACGGGTATGGCAAAAAACCAGTGGGCTTTATAGGCGCCGATCAACACGTAAAGTTCACCGATAAATCCGTTGGTTACCGGCATTCCCATCGAAGACAGCACCACAATCAGAAAAACTATTCCGTATACGGGCACCACCCTGATAAGGCCGCTGAAATCCTCGATCATTCTTTGATGGGTTCTCTCATAGATCATACCAACCAATAGAAAAAGCGCCCCGGTGCTGATACCGTGATTGATCATCTGCAACAGGCCGCCCTTTATGCCTTCCGGATTAAAAACAAATAATCCCAGCATCACAAAACCCATATGACTGACACTTGAATAGGCCACCAGTTTTTTCATGTCCTTCTGGGCAATGGTCACATACGCGCCGTAAAGAATGGCAATTATGGATAGCGCAATCATAAGGGGCGCAAAGAACATGCTCGCGTGGGGCAGCAACGGCAGGCTGTACCTCACAAACCCGTAGGTACCGAGTTTTAGCAGAACTGCGGCCAGAAAAATGCTGCCGGCGGTCGGTGCTTCGGTGTGAGCATCCGGCAGCCAGGTGTGCAGCGGAAACATCGGAATCTTGACGGCGAAGCCCAAGAAAAAGGCCAAAAATATCCAGCGTTGTATATTAGCCGCCGGCGGATTCTCAAAAAGAACGGTGGCGTCAAAGGTATATATTCCCGTTTGTTGGCCGTGAAAGTAACACAGGGCAAGAATTCCAAGCAGCATAAACAGGCTGCCTGCAAATGTAAAAAGGAAAAATTTGATGGCCGAGTAAAGCCGACGCACGCCGCCCCAGACACCGATGATAAAAACCATGGGAATTAAGACAATTTCCCAGAAAATATAAAACAGGAAAAGATCCAGGGACATGAACACCCCCAGCACCCCGGTCTCCACCACCAGAAACAGCACCAGATAAGGCTTTAGCTTTATGGTTATTTCCGTCCATGAGGCCAGAACACAAATGACCGTCACAAGCGTCGTCAACAGTACCAGCAGTAGACTGATTCCGTCCACCCCTAAAAAGTATTGTATGCCGAATCGTTCGATCCAGATCGCTTTTTCCACCCACTGAAATGCCGGAGTATGAACGTCAAAGGTCAGGGGCAGATAAAGCGACAGTAGGAAAGTTGCCAGCGAAGTTACCAGCGCGGCCCATTTTAAGCCGGCCGCCCGCTGTTGTTTAACAAAGATAATAATAAACAAAGCCCCCAGCGACGGCATAAATGTAATCAGCGAAAGGATGGGAATGCTGGCTATGGTGCCTGTTGTGGTCATGATGTATTATGTTGTCTAGGCGCTTTAGCCCGAATTAAAAGATAGAATGCCGCAAATTTTAAATCTTCAATCTTCAGTCTTCAATTTTAAATCAACCCCATGCCCTTGAGCCAGAATGGCGCGCTTCTCTGCCCGGGTTTGGGCATGCTTGGTCTGAACCGTTTCCACAAGATGCGCTGTACCGGCGGATGTCAGGCGCAAAAACGGCTTGGGATAGATGCCGATCCAGACGATCAGCAAAATAATCGGAATTAAAGTGATGACTTCCCTTGGATTCAGGTCTTTTAGACGCTCATTTGCGGGGTGGTTGATCTTGCCGAAAATAACACGTTGATACATCCGGAGCATGTAGACGGCCGCGAGAATTATTCCGGACGCGGCCAGAACCGCGGCCGGTGCGTTGGCTTTAAAAACCCCGATGAGAATTAATATTTCGCCGATAAATCCGTTGGTTCCCGGAAGTCCGATGGATGAAAAAACGATTATCATTACAAAAGCCGCATAAACCGGCATCACGCGGGCAATTCCGCCAAAATCTTCAATGCGGCGGGTGTGACGCCTTTCATATATAATGCCGACAATTAAAAACAGGGCCCCGGTGGAAATCCCGTGGTTTATCATCTGAAGGATCCCGCCGTCGATGCCTTGCTGGTTCATGGCGAATATCCCGGCCATGACAAATCCAAGGTGGCTGACGCTGGAATAGGCTACGAGCTTTTTGATGTCCTGCTGGGCCAGCGCCAGAAACGCTCCATAAATAATGCCGACAACGGACAGGATCAGAATAAAGGGTGTAAATGCTATGCTGGCACTGGGCAGCAATGGCAGGTTAAATCTTAGAAAAGCATAGGTGCCCATTTTCAAAAGAACGCCGGCCAGTATAACGCTTCCGGCTGTCGGGGCTTCTACGTGGGCATCCGGCAGCCAGGTATGAAAGGGAAATACAGGTACTTTAATGGCAAAGCCTAAAAAGAATGACAGAAATACCCACCACTGGAGGCTATAGGGGTAATTGACCTCGTATAGTTTGAGCAGGTTAAACGTAAATTCTCCCGTAATTTCTCCGTGAGCATAGTAGAGCGCCAGGATACCGACCAGCATAAAGACACTGCCGAAGACGGTGTACAGAAAAAACTTCAGGGTGGCGTACAGCTTGCGCTCCCCGCCCCAAATGCCGATTAAAAAGTACATGGGAATCAGGCCGATTTCCCAGAAAAGAAAAAATAGCACAAGATCCAGCGCTACAAATACACCGATCATCCCCGTTTCCAAAAGCAGCAGGCAGATCATGTATCCCTTGACCTGCTCTTCCACGGCAGACCACGAGCAACCGATGCTGACCACGGCCACAAATACGGTCAGCAATAAAAGCAGCAAGCTCATACCGTCGATTCCCACAATATAGGTTACACCTATTTCAGGGATCCACGGCAGGCGGTCAACAAACTGCATTTTATAGGTTGATGGATCAAAGCCCCAAAGCAGTGTGAGAGCCAGCAGCAGATTGAGACCTGCTGCGCCAAGCGCGGCAAATCGAATGGCATCTTTATTCGCCGGCGGAATAAATGTAATGAGGCCGACTCCTGCTAACGGAAGAAAAATCAGAAGACTCAGGATCGGAATATTGAAAGCATTTTCAATCATATTATTAATAATTGGAGACTTTACAGAACGACCCGCATCAAAGTGCAACCAAGCACAACGTTCTGCATGTTTGGCCCTGTTAACTACTTTTTAAAATCAAAAATTCAAAGTTAAAAAGATACTGTTTATTAAGGCACTAGGCTTTTTCCGAGACTGCGCTGGAAAAAATGGCCCCGGCGGGGCAGCAATGGCGCAGTTTGTAGGTTTTAGGTTTCAGGTGTCAGGTTTTTGGTGTCAGGGAACCGACGCGCTAAATCCTGACACCTGAACACTGACACCTGAAACCTTCACTAACTTACAACATGTTGTCAGAAGAAAGGCCCTAAGGGCCTGTCTGCAACAGCACACTGCCGACAATCACCAGCAATCCGATAACGAATACCAGGGCATAGTTTTGCAGAAATCCGGTCTGGAGTTTTCGCCAATAACCACTGCTGAAATCAACCAGGGCCGCCAGTGAATTGACGACTCCGTCCACAAAGTAAATATCGAATTTGTGCGACAGCCAGGCGGTCAGCCGGGTCAACCAGCCGGCGCCGTTCACCAACCCGTCGATGATGGAAAGATCAAATGCAAAACAATACCGGGCCAGCCGCTTTAAGGGATTGACAATCATGGCATCGTAGATTTCATCGACGTAGTATTTATGATACATAGTGCCTGAACGAAAAGTGGCCGTTTTTCCAGTTAGCCCGGCCGCTAATTATCACTCATTAAATTACTGCCGTTCAAAACGATGGCGAACAATAGCAAATCAATATTTAGCAGCGTTTTCTCTA
>Ga0209786_1000111_pt1 | contig 34080 bp, 30 predicted proteins | sample WorMetilvaeELBA2_FD_187405 | JGI IMG/M metagenome (GOLD analysis project Ga0209786, IMG submission 187405) | Marine gutless worms symbiont microbial communities from Max Planck institute for Marine Microbiology, Germany - Olavius ilvae ELBA.2... ...
AAAATTCATGCGAATTGTAGAACAAGTCGCTTCATCAGCTAAAATAACCTGTAGACAAATTAAAAATGGAATCCAGGCTGATTTACTTCTACGAAATTAATTCACTTGGGCTTTCTATATAACCAGATTGAGGTATTCTATCCATTTAAAAAAACCGTTAGAGCGAAGCGATTCCTTAATTTTAGTCATTTTAGGCAATTTAGATCAGTTTAGACATTCGTAATGTTGCCAGATGAGTCTATTTTATCAGGAGACTGAAGTAATAATTAAACGCAGAACTAGTCATCACGAAGCTCATAGGCCTGCGGAAAAGTGATGGTGAAAGTCGTACCTTCGTTGAATTGGCTTTCCACAGCGATGGAGGCATTGCAATCCGTGATTATGGCCTGGCTGATGGGCAATCCTAAACCGGTCCCTTTTCCAACCTCTTTGGTGGTAAAGAAAGGGTCGTAGATTTTGTCAAGATGCTCCGGTGCAATGCCGGGTCCGGAATCCGTTATCTCGGCCCGGATCAATTTTTTTTCAACACTGGTTGCGACGGTTATCGACCCGTTGTCTGAAATTGCATGGATGGCATTGTCTATAAGATTGATGAATACCTGCTCCAGCCGACCCGGATCTCCCAATACGCAAAGGCTTTCGGGATGCAGCTTTTTATTGAGCCGTATCTTCCTGCCCTTGATTTTTTGTTCCACCAGGAAAAACACGTCTTCCAGGACCTCATTGATGTCGACTCGGGTAGATTCGGATTCGGAATAAGTGGTTCGGGAGAATACGGAAAGATCTTCCACGATCTTTGATATTTTATGGGCATATTTGCTGATCGTGCCCAAATCCTTCATCAGTTCATCTGCGAGGCCCTTCTCCTGCGCCTCTGATTGAAGGCATTCGATCCGGTTGATGATGATACCGATGGGGTTATTGACTTCGTGGGCAACCCCGGCTGCGAGCCTGCCGGCCACCGCCAGTTTCTCTGTCTGGATAATCTTATTTTGAGCCGTCTTCAGATTTTCGATATTGGTTTCTAAATCCGAGTTTAATTTGTTGATCTCCGCATTGGCTCTTTCCAGGCGTCTTTTTTCCTGATCCAGTTTTTGGAACAGCTGGGCGCGTTGAATGACAGAAGCGGCCAAGGTGGCTACCGATAACATCATTTCCAGATGATCCTGATCGAAAGCCTGCTTCCTTAAACTGCATATTGACAGGATACCCATCAGTTTCTTACCCGTTGAAATCGGCAGGCAGGCATAGGATTTCACTTTTTTATCAAACTCGAAACCCCGGCATCGCTTATCTACTATTTGGGTATCCTTGATAATAAAAGGAAATTCATCCCTGATGACCACACAATCATTGCTCCTGCAACACGTGAGCAGCTGCTTGGCCATATCCGATTGCCCGGCGTAGACCAGGTCAAATTTCATGCTCTTGTTCAAGGGGAAGATTGCGCAGCCGTAGGCATCGAAAAGATTTCGCGTTTCTTCTACCAAAAATTGCAAAGAGGCCTTAAGCTCCATGGGCATAAAGCCGATGGCGGTGCTTATTTTAGTTAAAGCGGATAGCGCTTCAAGTTTGGCCTGATGCTGTATTTCAAGGTCCAGGGTTTTCAAATCAGCCTTTGATGTCCCGGTAGAATCGAATTTTTTCATTATGCCGGATCTCATTTGGATATTCCTATATTTATAATGAACTAAAATGAACTAAAATTCAAAATGACTAAAATTGAGGTGTCGCTTCGCTCCGTCAAATTTTCTAATTCTTTAAATCGACAGAATTCCTTAACTTTAGTCATTTTAGGCATTTTGCAATTTTAGTCATTTCTTCTAGCAGCTTCATACATTCAAAAAGTCTATTTATTGCGATTTAGCCCACAATACATTATAAGATGCGCTCCTAACCGCCTCCATCATCGCCTCGATATTGCCTACCTTGGATTCCAAGGGGATCTCGCAACCGGGGCTCAGGATGAAGCCGCCCCTGGACCGGGTCTCCTTCAGGAGATCGCCGGCCTCCTGCCGGATCGCCTGCTTTTCACCGGTAACAAAACTAAAAGGTTTGATATTGCCGTTGATGCACTGGTGCGGTAGTTTTTCCATGGCGTTGGAGATGGGAACCAGATAGTCGATATTAAACAGATCCGCCCCGGTTTGCGGATAAAGATCCAGAATCGGCTCGGTTTGACCGGTGATGTTGAGCCAGCAGATGGGATCGCCACCATCTTTTAATTCCTTGAAGGCTTGGGTAAGTTGCGGCAGGATGTACTCTTTGAAAACAGCCCGGTTAATCACCGAACAAGAGGCGGACGGATCGAAAATATGGATGACATGCGCCCCGGCCTCGATAAAAGCCTTGCCAAATGCAAGCATTACCCGGGTGGTGAAGTCCAACAGATTGCAAAATTCGACGGGCTGATCAACGATGAAATAGATCAGCTTCTCTATCCCCACCAGCTGTCCGGCTAAGGTCATCGGCCCTTGAACAGTCCCGACAACGGCCGCCTCTTCACCCACCGCCGCTTTGATGATTCTGCAGGCCTCCAGCACAACGGGCATTCTTCCATCCTCGGACGGGTCGGGCAGCGCCAGATATTTCCAGTCCCGGGCATCCTCGAGACAGGGTTTTTCAATCTGCGGATAGGCATCATCCGGGTAAGTTATCGTTGAGCCGAGGGCTTCGGCTTCAAGGGAATTGTCGGCAAATACGGCTATCCCATCATAGCCGAATCGCTTCCAGGCCGCTAGTTGACAGCCGGCCATCAATTCTGCGCTATTTAAATAGTCGTTCAAAGCGATCTGATTCAGCCGGGACGCAAACCCGTAAATATGCGAAAATACAGGCACCCTGTCAGTTTTCTCAAATCGAAGGGTGGATTTTAGACGATTGATAGCGTTCATGATTCAGATGCTTTGAATATAGTGAAGGCCATCAAAGGCCGTATCTGCTGCATAGTCTACATTGAGATATTCCGCACTTGACTGCTGCAGTGCGGCCCCGCCGGCAATCACCTTCACGGCACCAAGACCCTTTTCCACCGCAAGCTTTTTGACCTCTCTCACCTGCGGGATGGTGGTGGTGATCAGACTGGATATGCCGATAAAACCGGCTTGGTGGTCGATGGCTGCCATAACAATATCAGCCGGTTCGACGTCCTTGCCCAAATCAATAATTCGGTATCCATATGATCTCATCACCATTGAAAAAATGTTTCTCCCGATTTCATGGATATCCCCTTTGATCGTCCCCAATACGATCCTTTTGCCCGCATGCAACTCCGTACCGAAATCCAGATCTTCTTTTGCAGGGTTTTCAGCATATATGCGGTCGATAACATCCATCGCGGCCCGGCCGGCTAACATCAGCTCCAGCAAACAGAAATCCCGGATCGTGCATTTCCTGTCCAGATATTCCATGGCTTTGGTCACGCCCTGCACGATAATCTCTTCAGGTTTAACGCCCTTGCGGATAAGCGCGTCGGCGATTGCTGCGGCATCCTCGTTTTCACCGGCAATGACAGCTTGCCTTATCTCCGAAAGCGCCACAGCCGTCTGTTTTGGAAAAATCCTCAACTTCTTCAAAACAACCCCATTAAATTCCTGAATCCCTGACTTGAGATCGCAGCCACTATACCAAATTGCAACCGAATTCATACCATATTAAGTTAGTAGACTTTAAACCTGTTTTTGCCTAATATCAAGCCCGATTCTTTAGCGCTCCATCAATTCCGTCTGATCGATGGTTGCCGCTTCATGTTTAACGAAGCTCTCACGAACCTCGAGAAAGTGCAGGCCCGATTGAAGTCACGCTTGCCACCGCTACAGTTCCTCCAATAATCGACGCAAAATAATTAAATAGATCAAAATTTCTGTAACAATTTGGAGTTGCGACAATTTCATACTATTTTAGTAGATTTCACTCCTGCTTTAGTGTACTATCGGGCACACTCGTCCAGCGCATCTAAATCCGCTAGTTTTCGAAGGTCTCTAAATATGGAACTATTTTCCAAAAATATAAGGGCCTGCGCCATTCTCTCTGCCGTGATGTCCATCTTATTATTCAGCTGCTCAGGCGAGCCGGATGCTACCTTTGTCGGTTTCTCCGACCGGATAATTTTGAATAGACCCGGTGATGGCGGTCAACAGGACGTGCACTTCAAAGTTGCGGTGGGTTCGATAATCTCAGCCCAGGAAACGGTCGTTTACTACCATGAACTTATGGAATATATCGCCGATAAGCTGGGGCGCGAAATACAGCTGGTCCAACGTAAAACCTATGGCGAAATAAACCAGCTGATCAGTGAAGGTCAGATTGACTTGGCCTTTATTTGTTCGGGGCCTTACGCCAGCGGCCGGGAGAAATTCGGCTTTGAAGCGCTGGCCATGCCGCGCGTGCGAGGCTCACATCTTTATCAATCCTATCTGATCGTCAATAAAGACGGCCCGATTAAAACCCTGGCCGACCTCAGAGGCAGGACCTTCGCGTTTACCGATGAAGAATCCAATACGGGAAAACTAGTCCCCATTTACTGGCTCGGTCTGGAGGGGGAACGACCGGAGGAGTTCTTCGGCAAAACAATTTATACTCACAGCCATGACAATTCCATCATGGCCGTGGCCAAGTCGCTGGTGGACGGTGCGGCGGTAAACGGGCAGGTCTGGGAGTATTACCAGCACCGGGACCCGACTTTTACCGCCAAAACCCGGGTCATCAGAAAATCCGAGCCTTTCGGCAATCCTCCGGTCGTCGCGTCTTCACGCCTGCCCTCACAAATGAAAGAACACATGCGCGACCTGCTTTATAAAATGCACCAGGACCCGCATGGCGAGAAAATACTCAAGAAACTGATGATTGACCGCTTCATCGAGCCCATTGAAGGATGCTACGATCCGATTCTGGCGATGAACCAACAAGTAAAATAAGAGATCGCCACGGAAAAGCATGTGGGCCAGGAGGCTGGGATGCCGGGAAGCTGAGAAGCCTGGAGGCCAGGAAGCAAGGAAGCTAGGAAGCTGGAAGGCCGGAAGGCTGGGAGGCAGATTGAATCTCTTAGCCTGCAAGCCTCCGAGCTTTCAAGCCTGCAAGCCTTTATGCTGCCCAATATCACCATTTAACTGCGGAAGGTCAATTACGATGCGTTTCCAAAGCCTCAGAAGCAAACTAATGATTTCCGTTTCGGCGCTGGTGATCGGCAGCGGGGTGGTGATTTCTCTGCTGGAAACCAGACGTTTCAGCAACAGTCTGCATGAAGCCGCTGTCACGCAGGGTGAATATATTTCCCGGGCCGTCGCACTGGAGGCAACCAACAAGGTTCTGATCAACGATCTGGTATCCCTCCAGAATCTGTTGAATTATCAGCTTGAAAGTAACCCTTCCATTACATACCTCTTTGTTATTAAGGACGACCAAATTCTGGCACACACCTTTGAAGAAGGGATCCCAAAGAATTTAATCGGGACCAATTTCGCCACCGACAATGAACGGGGTAATTTTAAGCGCATTGTCAACGACGAAGGCGATCATTATCTGGATATCGCCTGGCCGATTTTCTCCGGCAAGGCGGGCGTCCTGCGCATGGGTCTTTCCGAAAAAACATACCGCTCCCAGGTCCTCAAATTGTGGCTTCAAATGACGGCGATCACCTTTGGTATTCTATTTATTTCATTATCCGTCAGTTATCTTTTCATCAAAAGAATCACACGGCCGCTCTCAGCTCTGGCCGAAGCAGCAGAAAATATTGACCAAAATAATTTGGAGCTCGATCTGAAACCGGTCGGACGAGATGAGGTCGGCAGCCTTGCAGCTTCCTTTAACCGCATGCTCGGACGCATCAAAAGTCACACCCAGCGCATCGAAAAAAGCGCGGTCGAGCTCGATCGCGCTTACCACCAGACCAGAAGTTCTTTTGAAATTATTCAAAAAATCGGCGCCCCAAACCAGCCTGAAAGATGTTTCAGCTTACCTGATAACCAAATTTCGGGAAATCGTAGCCTGCAGTGAACTCGTGCTGCTCCTTTTCAGCAGCGATCGCAAAGCACTTTTTGTTATTTCCAAGAATGATTTCAAGACCCTCAAAAATGAGGCCTCCAAGAGGGTTCTACCCGTTCTAAAGCAATTGGACGGTGTCAAATTTATAAGCAAAAAATCTTTTGCGCCGCCGATCGTACCGCTTGCCTTTCAAACCGCCGCCCAGCTTGCCGCCTTCCCGGTCAATCATCAAAGTCAGTTCCTCGGAGCACTTCTGGTAGGCTGCCCCGGCAACTGTCATTGTGACATCAAGGAACTGGAGGTGGTTCACCTGATCCTGAATCACTCCGCCGGTGCCATCAGACGGGCCGTCACCCATGAAGAAGAAATGCTCCAAATTCAAAGCCGCCTGGATATCACCACCGAATATTGCGGGATTGTCGGTAAGGACGCCAAGATGCAGTCCATCTACAAGCTCATTGAAGACATCGCCCCCACCGATACCACGGCCCTGATTCAGGGCGAAAGCGGCACCGGCAAGGAGTTGGTGGCCAATGCCATTCATCAAAACAGCCTGCGCGAAAATAAACCGTTAGTCGTCATAAATTGTTCCGCTTATCCGGCCACATTGCTGGAAAGCGAGCTTTTCGGCCATGAAAAGGGAGCTTTTACCGGTGCGGTACGCCAAAAAATCGGACGGTTTGAACAGGCTCACGGGGGAACCGTTTTTCTGGATGAAATCGGCGAGGTACCGCCTTCGGCACAGATTAAATTGCTGCGGGTTCTTCAAACCCAAAAATTCGAGCGGGTGGGCGGCGAACAGACCCTGACCGTCGATGTCCGCATCCTGGCGGCCACCAACAAAGACCTCTTGCAAGAGGTCAAAGACGGCAATTTCCGGGAGGACCTCTATTATCGGCTTAACGTTATTCCGATTCAATTGCCGCCGCTAAAAAACCGGCGCAACGACATTCCTTTGCAGGCGCGGCACTTCCTCCAGCGATTCGCTGCCGAGCAGGAAAAGCATATCCAAGAGTTCAGCACCCAGGCCATGCGACTGCTGCTGGACTATTCCTGGCCGGGCAATGTTCGCGAACTTGAAAACAGCATTGAGCATGCCGTCGTGCTGGCCCACGGTAAACGGATTGAGGTTTCCGATTTCCCATCCGCCCTGCATCACCATCGATCTGATTCCAGTAAAACCGAATCCCGCGGCACCATCATGGAAAACGAAGCCAAGCTGTTAAGAGAGATGCTCGAGGACTGCAACTGGAATAAGAAGCAGGCCGCCCGCCGGCTGGGAATCAGCCGCAACACCCTTTACCGTAAACTCAAAAAATACCAAATCGGTCCCCCGACTATTCACTAGTGTAATGCCCTATATGTAATTTTTTAAATTTCGGATTGAGCTGATGATATTGTCTTTTCCATAATGACATCCATAAATTCCAAATTACAAATTTCAAATCCCAAATAAATCTCAAATTACAAAACTCAAATCCGAAACAAGCCATCGATTGATGTGTGTCAAATCCATTCGGCTTTCTATGATAAGCTTCATTCTACCTGAGTACAGTCCGAAGGAACCAACTTGCGGCGGGTCAATACCTGTTTGGGTCATTGGAGCTTGGAATTTGGATATTGTTTGTTATTTGTTTTTTGGAGCTTGAAACTTTGTATGTTCAAAAACCTGCCTATTGATTAGTTATTCTGTTCGACTTTTTTAATGTATTTGTGGGACAATCCTTTCCAGTGTGTTCCAATCGCCCGCCAAGTGTGCCATTTTTGCACACACCTAACTAACTTGAATAAAACTAAAAATGAATATTACCTGTTTTTGTGTGTCATATCAGTGCAGTTTGGGGTCACCTCATAGGGCAAGACTGTCCGGCAAAGCGGCCCCTGCCGGAGGCCTGCCCCAGCTCAGGTCAGAGCCAGGCATTCTAATAATAGCTATATTTCAAGTAGTTAAATAAATGCCAGTCGGCTCCTATTCTTATCCAACATTGATTGGCTTCTTTTAACCCGGTCATGGCATAATATTTGCGAAACATAGGTCCCAGGAGTAGTTCCCTTCAAATAACATTCCGGTCACATTAGATAAACAGGTAATGGAAAAGCCGGTACCCCGATGAATAAAGAAGTCTTAGTACTGGATCCTGATGAACAACAAAGGCGGATCCTGTGTGACGTATTAGCAGCTTTTGACTATACGGCGATTTCGATGAACTCTTTAGTAAAGCTCGAGCAATATATTGAAGAAAATGACTGCCGCGCCCTTATTTTGAACCTGGACCGGGTGGCGGCAACCAATAAAGTATTCCGAAAATTAAAAGCAAAAAGGCCGCTGTTGAATATAATCGCCCTGTCTAAGCGTCAAATTCACCCTGAATTGGAGGAGGCAATTAGAGAATATATCTCCGTTTGTCTGGCCAAACCGGTGGACTCGGATGAACTGGTTTATTGGCTGAGAACAATATTTGAAAACAATCAAACGCCGCAGGCATAAATCGTCAGCTGCCGCAGATTTTAATGTACTATCGAACTTTTTTTGAACACAACCGCTTTTAGCCACTTTTATAAAGAGCAGATATCATAACCAAGGAGGAAAAAAGATGAAGGGAAAAGCTCTGACAACTATTATATTGGTAGGTCTGCTGAGCATGTTGCTAATGGTCTGCGGGGCCGAGCCGCCGATCGATGTTGCGGCGATTACGTCCCAGCCCAAGGCCTATGTGGGGGCGGACACATGCAAGATGTGCCACCTGGAACACTATGATTCCTGGAAGATGACCATGCACAGCCGCATGCTGCAGGATGCCAAAAAGAACGAAGACGCCATCATCATACCCATCGATGAAAAGCGCATCCGCGAGGATCTCGCCAAACTGGGCAAAAAGCTCAAAGTGCCGGCGGATCAAATCTATGTTCCCAAAAAAGAAGAAATTTTGTACACCATCGGCAGCCAGTGGAAACAGCGTTTCCTGATTGAAAAGAACGGCATGCTGCTGATCGCACCCACGCAGTACAATGCCGATACGGATCGCTGGGTCAACTATCACTCGCATGACTATGAAAAGCGGCCCTGGCTTAAAAAGTGCGGCGGCTGCCATGCCACCGGGGTCGATCTGGATAAAAATACTTTCGCCGAACCGGGCGTTTCCTGTGAGGCATGCCACGGCAGGGGTTCCTGGCATGCGGCCCTGCCCAAGACGGCTGTTTTCGAAAAACGCCAGACCATCGTCAACCCCGCCAAGCTGACCATGGGGGTGGCGGTGGAAATTTGCGGCTCCTGCCACAACCGCGGCAAAGCGACCCAACACAAGGGCGCTGGATGGCCGGTAGGCTACGAGCCCGGCAAGGCCCTGGAAAGATTCTACAAGTCCGTTTCCTTCGAGGGCGGCAACGTCAAACACGTCTACGCCAACGAATTTTCCAAAGGTCATCACCAGCAGTATATCGACTGGAAACAGTCGAAACATGCTGCGGAAGGGGTGACGTGTACCTCTTGTCATTTCGTGCATCAGATCGGCATGGCGCCGACGCGCTCCCAAACTTACGCCGCCGGCTCCGGGCAGTGTTTTGAATGTCACGTGCAGGTCAACCAGAATATGGCCCATTCGATTCATTCCTTTGCCAACTGCGTGAGCTGCCACATGCCGCGGATTGCCAAGAGCGCGGAATCCGGTGATATCCACAGCCACGTATTCGTCGCGCTGTTGCCGGAGGATACGCTGAATAATCCCAAGGTACCCAACTCCTGTCAGACCTGCCACAAACACAAAAATGAGGACCTTAAAAAGCTCGACGAAGAATGGAAAGCCCTGGCGAAACTGCCAAAACCCGTGGGACAGCCCATTGTACCCATCGGGTATCAACGCGCCAAATAGTTGTGCAGGAGTCTGAAATGAAAAGAAAGACAGCCATCCGAACGATGCTATTCTACTGCGCAGCCTTGCTGGCGGCAGGCACCATCATTCTGCCGCCGGCTGCGGCCCAGGATGAGGTTGCCTCAGCCATTCGTCGCTACAAGGATCGCGAAGTCAGCACCGGTTATTATGAAGAGTATGAGGTCAAACCCCGCCGGCAGGCACCTTTTGTTGAAATACCCGGTGTCAACCGCGGCCTGTTTCGCTATAGCCCGGCTGCCGCCAAAGTCCGGATTCGAACCCGACTAGCCGACTCTCATCAGGGTATTAAATTCTACAACAACCGCCGCTGTGAAGAGTGTCACATCGAGCAGACCCGCGATCTGCACACCGTGAGGGCCAATTTAACCTGCCGCCAATGCCACGGGGGCGAACCCATCGCCAGCAATGACCATTACTATTCGCCCATGAATCCGATCCGCCGCCACGCTTATGTCTGCGCCAAGTGTCATGAGGGCTCCAATGCGTCGTATGCCGGTTATGTCGTGCATGAACCCAATCCGGCCCTGGCCAGCACATTTAAAAATTTTCCGGTATTATCCATTGCTTTCTGGGCCATGGTGGCGATTGCGGTGGGCACATTTGTGCTGTTTCTGCCGCACACCATCCTGTGGGGTATCCGTGAACTGTTCATGAAAAAGGAGAAAAAAACCCGTGAGTCCGACAGCCAAGACAAGGATTAAAAGGTTTACTCCCTTGCAGCGCCTGTTTCACCTGCTGCTGATGCTCTCCTTCCTGATCCAAAGTGCCACCGGGCTGGCCCGCATGTATGGACAAACACAGTGGGGCCACAATCTGGGAGCATTATTCGGCGGCTATGATGCCGCCCGCAGTACCCATATTTACGTGGGCATTTTTATGATCTGCGGATTGGCGGTGCATGCGCTGTATCTATTGTATAAAATTAACTGGCGCAAATTCCCCGGCAGCCTTTACGGACCGGATTCGCTGCTGCCGCGACCGACCGATGTCAAGCATTTCTTTCAGCATATCGGTTGGTTTCTCGGAATCGGAAAATCTCCGGCCTTTGACCGCTGGGGCTACTGGGAAAAATTCGATTACTGGGCCGTGTTCTGGGGGATGACGATTATCGGCATCACCGGTCTGGTCATGGCCTTTCCTTATGTCTCGACCCGCTACATGCCGGGCTGGGGTCTGAACGTGGCGTTTTGGATCCACCGGATCGAAGCCATTTTGGCCATGGGGCATCTGTTTATCATTCACTTTTTTATCGCCCATCTGCGGCGCCACAACTTTCCGATGGACCGCACCATGTTTGAAGGCAGTTCCGATCTGGAGGCCGCCCGGCACGAACGGCCGGCTTGGATCGGCCGACTCAAACAAAACGGCGAGCTCGAAGGGATTCTGGTAGCTGAGGCCATGCCGCTGTCGCGGATCATCTATTATGTTTTCGGATTTGCCGCAGTTGCCGCCGGTTTGTTTCTGCTGATCGGCGCGCTGATCAATGTCCGCTACATCTCATGGTAGTATGAAGCGCCACGCAACCTTAGTAAGAGAGGCGATGCCTATGTAGCCGAACGCAAACTCGAAGATAATTTACTCCTTGGTTTTTTCAAAAAGGCAGGTCAATATCGAACCTGCCTTTTTTGGTATGGAACATAGACCATCTTGACTTAAGTCAATGTGAAAGTCGACGTTTCTGCAATATTTTAGTGTGCCACAAACTATTCGATAAACTGACTGTGTCAGCTGGTAATACGAGGAAAAACAGTGCCTGTCGAGCCCGCCAAACGGGACGTCATTTATTTGATATTGCTTATTTTGATTGTCATCGGCCTGCCCTTCGGCATCCGGGCCTATGATCGTCGCCTTGAGCCATATCAATCCAACGCCGAAACGATGGAATTTACTCTCACCGGACATGCCGGCAAAGGTTGGGTCCCGGGAGAAGTTCGCGCCAATGATATCGTTTCCCTGTGGCGTGATGACGGTCCTGCGGAAAAACCGGTAATCGAGGTGAACAAAGGCGACCGGGTAGTGCTCAAACTGCGCAGCGCCGATGTGACCCACGGATTCAGCCTGAAGGCCTACGGTATTTATGTTGCGCAAGGCATCCAGCCGGGGAAGACGGTGTACGCGGCATTTACGGCCGACAAAAGCGGCCGGTTTATTTTCATGTGCACGGTGTTTTGCGGCGATATCCATCAACACATGGAAGGAACCTTGATCGTCAAGGATAATGAGTAAAAAGAAAGCCATTTTCCTGATTCTGTTCAGCCTTGAGCTGGCCCTGCTGGTTCCCCTGGGAATTTCCCAACTGCCGGTGACAGCCACGACCCGTCACATTGCGATCGATGCCCACCGGTTCAGCTATTCACCTGCGCGCATTGTGGTCAACAAGGGCGATACGGTGATCCTGCAGTTCTCGACCTCGGATGTCACCCACGGTCTGCAGTTGGACGGCTACCCCATCGAATTGATTGCCAGAAAAGGCACAACCTTCCGCAAGCTTGACTGGCTGGAAGCCAAGGGCAACCTGCATACCAACTGGAGCCGGGTGTCTTCCGTCAAATTCAGGGCGCAGCGCTCGGGGAAGTTTATTTTTCGCTGCACCGAAACCTGCGGCAACCTGCACCCCTTCATGTCCGGCGAACTGATCGTCAAGCCCAACACCCCCTATCATCTTTTTCTGGCACTCTCGGTCTGGATTGTATTTGCTGCCTTCGTCCTGATGCAGTTTAAAGACCCGGGGCATCCGGACCGTTTCAGGCGGATAAACATCTTTGAAACCTTCCCGTGGTTGGCAAGCCTGGTGAACCTGCGCGGCTTTCAATTCTGGTTTATTCTGCCCAATTTCGTTGTTTTTTATCTTTTTATTCTCAGCAGTCTGTGGGGCAGCCCGGTCGGCAACCGCAACATCGCCATTGTTTTTGTCTGGATCCTGTGGTGGTTTGTCCTCAAAACGATTATCGTGCCCCTGGGAGGAAGATTGTGGTGTCTGATGTGCCCGCTGCCGGCCCCGGCCGAGTGGATTTCCCGCAAAAGCCTGACGGCTGTCCGCTTTTTGAAAGATCCTATCCGCCGGCTGCATCACTGCTATCTCGGCCTGCAAAAGGACTGGCCGCGTAAATTCCGCAACATCTGGCTCCAGAATATTCTCTTTCTGGCGCTGATTTCGTTTGGGATGATTCTGATCACCCGGCCATTGGCTACGGCACTCCTGTTTCTGGTCATTCTGACGGGCACCCTGGTCCTGGCCCTGGTTTTCAGACACCGGGTGTTTTGCCTGTATCTGTGCCCGGTGGGGGGGTTTTTAGGCACTTATTCCATGGCCTCCATGACGGAAGTCCGCGCCATCGATCCCGAGGTTTGCATCAAACACAAGGACAAATCCTGCTTTAGCGGCGGAACCGGAGGCTGGGCCTGTCCCTGGAACCAGTATGTCGGCAACATGAAGCGCAACAACTATTGCGGCCTGTGTACCGAGTGCATCAAAAGCTGTCCCAAGGATAATGTCAGCCTATTCCTGAGACCATTTGGCTCTGACCAAAAGCTAAAGGGCTATGACGAGATGTTCAACGTCCTGATCATGCTGGTGGTGGCGGTGGCCTTCAGCATCGTCATGCTCGGGCCTTGGGGCTTTATCAAGGATGCCGCCAATGTGACCGAAAGCAAACAGGTCATACCCTTTCTGATTTACCTGGCGACGATCTGGAGCTTGGCCCTGCTGATCGTACCGGGCATTTTTATGCTGGCTGCCCAAGGCGCCTATCGCCTGGCGGGAGCCCCGGCAACCAGACGCTTGTTGACCCTGCGGCTGGCCTTCATTTTGATACCCGTCGGCATCTGCGCCTGGATTGCCTTCAGCCTACCGACGATAATGGTCAACTACGGCTATATCATCTCGGTATTTTCAGACCCGCTGGGTCTGGGGTGGGACCTGCTGGGTACCGCCGATGCGCATTTTAAAGCGCTCATCCCGGATTGGATCCCGCTGATTCAAGGTGTTGTATTGTTGGCAGGATTGTATCTGGGGATTAGCCACGGTTTTATGGCCCTCCAAGATCTGCTTCCCGACGCGAAATCACAGTTCCGAGCCATGCTCCCGCCCAGTTTATTTGCGCTTCTGGCAGTAAACTTGCTGCTGAAACTATACTTAGGTTGACGCCCGGCGTGGTGAATATGTGCCAAATCTATAGTTAGAATTTGGGATTATAGATTGCGGCCCGCCCTGGTACGACTTGAGCGGCTAATGCCACTTACATCGAGAGTTATCATAATGATGCACGGTTTAAATTTTGATGTTCAAACGGTCTGGGCCAGGGATTTCGGATTGGTGGAATCGCTGCGCTCTATCAATTATAATGGACAGAATTCCTTAAATCTAAAATTGTACTTAACTTATAGAGAAACAAAAAGGGGCTTAAAAAAACCTTTTTACCAATTACAGGGTTGGTGTTCCCGTCCCGTCCGCATCGGTTTGTGCTGAATTCGATAAGCCCTCTGTGGTCAAGGACTTAATATCCGTCATTGAGGCCTGATCGGCCTGGGTAAATTGGGTGTGCGATTCAGGCTTTTCGACAAACAAAGCAACACAAATTGACAGTATCCAAAACGGTAGAGAAAGAATCATTTTTCACCTCCGGGTGCTTTTTTAAACCATGCCGATAGGTTGAGTATCGGAATAAAAGGGCAACCTTTTTTTGATTATTAAAAATGCATATCGGCCCGATGGTAAAAAACTTTAGTGAAATAATATATATTGTATTATATTAGCTCGTTATCGATTTTATCATTAATTCATATTAATTTATTCAAGTTTCCCCTCCAACTGCCGATACTTTTCCTAAACCAGGAATAGCTATCATATTTGGTCAAATCGATTTCTTGTTCATACGGATTGTATTTGCTGATTTCCTGTCAAAATCGTTTCATCGTCAAACACCACTTCTTATTATGATATCTATTTCTAATTCTTACATATTCGGAGTATTCCGGTTTTTATAAACCCAAATCTATATTAGGAGGCATTGAGTATGAGAACTTTGACTATTGGATTACTGACCTTTTTATTAATTTCAATCGCCGGCTTTGGCACGGCAACAGCAGGCACGGGACCGACGGTCTCCGCTGCGCCTTTAAAGAGTGCGCCCAATTTGGATGGAAACGCTGACGATTGGCAAGGTGTTCCTGTCGTTCAGGTTCAGGTTAAACCGACCAAGGATGGGGATGCCAAAAACTACACCGGAACTGTAGCCGTAGATGTCCGAAGCGGAACCTTTGGTGACAGTATTTATTTTTATGTCGAATGGCCGGATGACACCAAAGATGTGACTCACAAAACTCTAGTTTGGAATGAGGAAGAAGACGGTTATGTCACCGGTAAAGATCGCGAAGACAGATTAATCCTCAAATTCGACATGGGCGGTGATTTTCGTCACTGCATGTTGTCCGGGACCGAATACAAAGCCGACATCTGGCATTGGAAAGCCTACCGCAGCCAGGGTGCCGGTGTCGCACATGACAAAATGCATATTTACTCCTTCAATCAGATTCCCAAGGCCAAAAAACACCCGGCCCGCAACGGCAAGGAAATCTGGATTGCGCGACCCGGTGACAAAGGTGACAAGCTCTACAAAAGTCAACGACCGATTGACAATATCGGTGATTCGGTACCCAAATATATCGTCAATCCGAATGCCAAAGGCAGTGTCGCGGATGTAAAAGCTGCGGCCAAATGGGCCAATGGCAAATGGTCGTTGGAACTGACCCGCAAACTGGACACCGGACATGATGATGATGCCAAGCTGGCAAAAGGTAAATCTTATGGCTCAGCCCTGGCCGTTTTCAATCACACGGGTGACGACCATCACAGTGCAGCACCTTTTGTCCTGGATATTGCCAACTAGACCATCCCTTTAAAAAAAGACGATATCTAATGGGAAATCCAGAACGGGGGAAATTATTCGCCAGCGGCTTTAGATTTCAGATCTACCTAGCTATGGGCAGCGTGCTGATCCTGCTGGGTACGGTGGCGATAATTTCCCTCCTGATAATTTCCGACAACCAGCGATCCGGCCGTGAGTTCGCGACAAACTTTAAGCTCGTTTCTGAAAAGGTGAGCAATGCGGCCCTGATCGCCAAAGGGATTGCTGAAGGTGATTTAAACCAGGAAGTGAAAATTTTTAGCTCCGATGAATTTGGGCAATTGGGCGAATCCATGTCAACCATGATCCACAATTTAAAAACTGATCGCTCCGAGATTGAAGATAGTGCGTCCACCCTATTTGCCGTTATTTCCAGCCAAAAATCGGTTCTCGAAGTTATCGGCAATTCAATGGATAAAGTTAACGACCAAACCCAGGCCAATAGTGACAACGCAGAAGCTGCCACTGAATTCGCCGGAAAAGCGCGTGATATAGCCGAAAAGGGTGGCGATCAGATAAGCGAATTGATAAAAAGCATGAAAGATATCCAGGAAGCCAGCAGGCAAATTTTGTCAACAATTGACGTCATAGACGAAATTGCGTTTCAGACCAACCTGATTGCTTTAAATGCTGCGGTCGAAGCCGCTCATGCCGGTGAACAGGGCGCCGGTTTTGCAGTGGTTGCGGATGAAGTTAGAACTCTTGCAGTCCGTTGTGCGAATGCCTCAGCAGAAAGCAAAACTTTAATTGCAAACTCTTCGAGAAAAGTTGACCACGCCGCTCGGGTCAACGACAGCGTAGAAAAAACCTTAACGACGATCATTAGCAATTGTCAGAAAACAGACAGTCTCATGCAAGAAATTGCGGTGGCCAGCAGGGATCAGGCTCAGGGCATTGTGCAAACAAATCAGGGACTGAGACAAATTGAAGAAGCGACCCAGGCGCTTTCTTCCCGGGCAAAACTGCTGCAGCAAATGCTGACAAGATTCAGCGTCGGGGAAAATTCCGATAATATTTTGAATGAATCTGCCGCACCATCCGGGGACTATCAGCAGCAGATATCGGCACCTAATCCCCATATCACTTGAATAAGGAGACACCCGATGTTGATTAAAAAATAGTATTTCTGGGGAGATAAGGAAATGAAGACAACCAAAAATTTGAAACCAATGCCTTTGGTTAAGAGCAACGCAACGATGCGAAAAGGATCCTGGTTCTCCGTGCTCGGATTTCGCCATAAAATTTATCTTGCGGTTGGATTGATTTGTGCTGCGCTTGTTGTCGTATCGGGTATCATGTTGTTTACTATTAACGATACGCTGAGCCGGTGCAATGATTTTTTGTCCAGCATCACGCAGGTGGAGCAAAATGTTGAAAGCATTTCCGCGTCCACCAGCGACTCCCTCTTGGAACAACAGCAAATTTATAAGACCTTTGTTGACACCCAGCAGGAGCAGCTGACCGGTCAACTCAACTCTCAACGGGACCTGTATGAAAAAATCCTTTCCATTGAACGCATGATTACGGATGTTCAGCTGGGGCTCGACCAAATTATCATTGAGGCCTCAAATTATGAATCCATCGCTGAAAAGGTAGAAAATCTGCGCCGGGAAATGGAAACATTTTTAAAGATTCCGGCCCTCAAACGTCTTGATCCTAAACTGCTCAAAGGTGCCAAGCGTGCCAAGCGCGCTTATCTTGGCTCCCTCCAAGAGATGAAGGAAATGGAGGACGAGGGGTCAGCCTTGGGCAAAATGATAGACTTGGTCAGCGACACGCTTAGCGTCGGAAAATCCCTGCAGGCGCGGATGACAAAAATCATCGGCCAGGTTAAAAAAAACCTCAATGACGACCTGGCGCAGTTGAATGAAGTCATGGCTGAAAAAATGACTGAAGTCCGTCATTCGAGCGATCAAAAAATAGAAAGCATATTGAATGGTCAGAATAAGATCAAGGCGGCGATTGCTGAAAACGTCAGCGGCATCAGTGGCTTGACAGAATATCTCCTAAAGAAGCGCACCTTTTTATTTTTTGTTTCCGGGTCGGTTTTGCTTTTTGCCCTTATTTTCTCCTTTTTTACCGTTCAATCTGTTTCCAGACCGATCAAGAAAATTATCGTGGCCCTTGTTCTGGGAGCTGATAAAGTCGCCACAGCCTCTGATCAAATAAAATCCGGCAGCCATTCCCTGGCTGAAGGATCTTCGCAGCAGGCCGCCTCCCTTCAGGAATCATCATCGTCGCTGGAAGAAATGTCATCCATGACCCGGCAAAATGCAGAAAGCGCCTCGCAGGCCAACCGGCTTATGCAGGAGGATTCTGCTTCCATCTTTAAGGTTATCGGTGAGCGCATGGAAAAAATGAGAGCTGCCATTGCCGAAACCGTTAAAGCCAGCGAAGAAACAGCTAAGGTAATCAAAACCATTGACGAGATCTCGTTTCAAACCAATCTGCTGGCATTAAATGCCGCCGTTGAAGCCGCCCGGGCCGGTCAAGCCGGAGCCGGGTTCGCGGTGGTAGCCGATGAAGTCCGTAATCTGGCCCTGCGGGCTGCCGATGCAGCCAAAGAAACGGCTGACCTTATCGAGGGCGCCAACAACCGGATAAAAGATGCCAGTGAATTAAATGATCAGGTTGTTGAAGCCGTAGACCAAAATAGGGAAATTTCCCATAAGGCGGCTCAAGCGGTGGATGAGATTGCCGAAGCTTCCCGCGAGCAGGCTCAGGGTATCGAGCACGTCAATACAGCAGTCTCCGAAATGGACCAGGTCACCCAGCAGAACACCGCCAATGCCGAGGAATCGGCCTGTGCCGCCGAGGAGATGAATTTACAGGCGGGTCAGATGAAAGTCATCGTCGACCAACTGGTTGCGCTGGTGGATGGCGGAAGATCCAGGCGAACGGACCCCGCATCCGGAGAATCCAGAGATTCCCTTGGCCAAAGATCCACCGGCAAGATGGCTGAAAATAACCTGCCGGCGGAGCTGCCGGCCACAGCCAGGGGACAAGGCCAGGGATGGAAGTCAGGCATTGATGTGCCGGACGACATGACGGAACTTGAAAATTTCTAAATCGTAATCACCTCAAAAGCAACTGCGTAGGTGCAGCCGAACCGTTTTCCGTTCGCGGCGGCATTTTGTCTTAAAAATTTATCCGGTTCAAAGTCACCCGATAGATTTTCAAGGTAGGCGCGATGTGCCTGCAACGAGGCAACGCCCTGATCCATAAAATCCGTGACATCCACCGCATGGGTCGGCTTAGCCGATCCGGATACGAATACCTTTTTAACCCTGCTCCAAGGCTGCAGCCCTTCCTCGAGAAATTCCGGGAAAATCCAGCGGTTGCCCGCATCGCGGGCGGCATCCAATACTGCCAGGCCCAGCCAGCGGTGATCGGCCATGTTGAGAATCGTGCCGCCCCAGGTCAGCTCGAAGTTCAGGGTGATCATCACTTCCGGGCGGTACCTGCGAACAGCACGGGCAATGTCCCGGCGCAGCGGCAAGCCATATTCGATGACACCGTCGGGGTAATCCAGAAATTCAACGGTGTCCACCCCCACAATGCGGGCGCTGTTTATTTCTTCCTGCTCGCGCAGCGGTCCAACCTCTGACGGCGGCATGCCGTCAATCCCGGCCTCGCCCCGCGTTGCCAAAAGGTAGCCGACGGATTTGCCCTGGGATGTCCAGCGTGCCACGGCGCTGGCAGCGCCGTATTCAAGGTCATCCGGGTGGGCCACGACCGCCAAAGCACGCTGCCAGTTCTCGTCGAGTGGTGTCAATTTATTTTGTTCAGCCATTTTTCATCTCCGTAAACATCTTAGTTGTGAACTCTTCGCATTTAATGAAATAAATTTTCGCCACCAAGACACCAAGGCACGAAGTTTTTTTAAAAAGTTATTTTCTTTGTGTCTTAGTGCCTTTGTGGCCATTATTCCCGGTTTGACCGGGTTGGGTATTTAATTTAAGAAAAAAATCACGATGATCGTTTCGATCAAATCGGAGCCAGTCTTTTATATTATTCACGATATATCGAAAATCCAGAGCGGCGGTGCTGAATCTGTTACCGCACCGTTTAGTAGAATGGCAGTTTGCGGTGGATCCAGGCAAGGCCCAGGCGGTGGATGAGCATGCGCAGGATGGCAAACAAGAAACTCCAGGCCAGGAAGATGAGCAGCGATTTGAGCCAGCCGTCAAGGGAGGTGCTCCAGATCTGATAAAGACCCAAAATGGGAAACGGCGACAACAGCGTGGCCAACCCACCAAGTGTTGCTTCGAGGCGGGTAACAAGGCGCTGCAGTCTTTTCAGCTCCTGCTGGAGGGCTTCCCGGTGGTGTTGCCACAGCTCGGGCCGCTCCAAACAGCGGGGGGTGCAAAACGCGAGAACGTCGCCGTCGCCTTGGATCACCGTGCGCATGACTGGCGCGCTTTCGCCGGAGGCCTGCAATGCCCCGGTGGCCACCGTCAGCCCCCCTTCAACGTAGATTGCCTGCAGCAATTCTTTAAAGGCTTCAACGGCTTTGAAAAATTTCCGCCGGCCCGCGGGTGATAGCAGGTTTAGGGCCTGGTGCACCTCCATAGCCGTTTGTCCGATCATTGCGCTCAATGAAGCTAAAATAGAATTTATCTGCATGGATTTGTCAACGCTTGAATAGACCTCCGAGGCCTGATTTAATCAGGTTGGCCAATGTCTGTACCATGAACTGCCAATTCCCGATCGCCATTTCGACCAGCGCCTTGTGCATGTCATGCAGGGCCTGGTCCCTGGCGGTCTCCCGCCCTAGCTGAATCCGGGTGGCGATGTCGCCGTCAAGCTGCACGACCGTCTGCATCAAAACCCGCTCGGTGCCGACCTCCCAGATTTTGCGGACCTGCAGCAATTCCTCGGGTTTGAGTTTCAGCGACGGATTCGCCTCCAACAGGTCACCCAGGGTTTTGCAATTTTTATTGACCCGTCGCAGGACGTTGGCGATTTCGCGATCCCAGGTCAAGCCTTCTTCACGGGCCTGGTCACGAATGTCATACAGTTCTGCGGCACGCACCCCCACCATATTTTTAAACAAATGGCTGCTGGGCGCCTGATCCAGCACTTCGAGCGGCGTCAGATCAACCTTAAGCGCCAATTCGCCCAGAGCGGCTTCCTCCAGGGCTGATTTCGTCCGGTTGGCGGTGCGTTGCAAAAAGAAATCGTATTTTTCGGCGATCTCCTGCAGGACTTCCCGCGCTGCGGGCATCTTGCGCGCGGAAATGCCTCCCACCAAAATGACGTTGATTTCCAAATTCAAGAGATTTTCAGCGATATTGGGCGTACTCGGCACGTTGCCCTCCTCTGCGCTTGTCGCCGGGTTTACATCAAGTAGACGTCGTCATTTCTTTTATCAACTGCGCCGCATCTTTCAGGGCGCTGATCGTACTGCGGATGACTTCCTGGCCTTTTTCAACCTGGGCTGTATGGAATTTGGTGATCCGATCATACTCCTCGTCCGCCAGGCCTGCACCGATATAGTTGCGAATATCCCCATCGATCATATTGATCGTGGTGACACAGCCTTTGACCACCGCTTTATCCTGGGGCTCAAACGTTGTCTTCTGAGATCCATCCGGTTGCTGCTGTTTGTTGACCTGGATATCGGTCACGAGGGTGACGACTTCCAGGGTCGTGAGATCTGTTACGATTTTTCTAATGGTGTCGAGCGCTTCGTTTGCCATTTTTTCCTCCCTTTTCATATTCGCCAAAGGAACCGTTCACGGCGGCAGTGGTTCCGGGTACGCAGCCTTTCAGGGCCCGGAGTTCAACGTTTATAAAATCTCGTGCAGACCTTTAAGCACCCATACCTTACTCATATGGGCAAATCAAGTGCCAAAGCAATCGCATTGCGATATTACTAGTATCAGGTGGCCGTGGACTTCCATGATCCTGTTACTTGGGCAGCAAAGTTTTACTGGTGTTGTTTATTCCAAATATGCTAAAACACAACTCAACCGATTTGATGAATAGATTGGTTATCCGGTCTGGCAGGCATCAATTTTTTTAACTGGTTTAAACCCAACCCGGATAAACCGGAGATATTGGCCACTAGGACACTAAGACACAAAGAAAAAAGATGTTTATAAAAAACTTCGTGCCTTGGTGTCTTGGTGGCGAAAATCTTTAACTTGATAGATCCTACTCAAACATGATGTGATTTCAAAAAATAGACACTACTTGAAAGGGGGGCCAAATGCTAAAAAATCTTAATCCACTGTTAACCCCGGAACTATTGTATGTGTTGCGCGCCATGGGCCATGGTGATGAACTGGTCCTGGCAGATTGTAATTTCCCTTCGGATTCGATTGCTGCTCAAACCACTTACGGCAGCCTGATCCGGCTGGACGGAAATACCATTCCGGAAGCCGCAGATGCCATTCTTTCCGTCTTTCCGTTGGACAGTTTTGTCGAAGTGCCCGTACTTTATATGCAGGTCGTCGGCCAACCCGATGAAGTCCTGGATGTTCACCATGACTTGAAAAAAAGCGTGGACCGTTTTTCCGACCGCGAATGGCCCATGGGCTCGATCGAGCGCCATGCCTTTTATGACCGGGCCAAAAAGGCCTATGCGGTCGTGTCGACGTCGGAAAGAAGGCCCTATGGCTGCTTTATCCTGGTGAAAGGAATTATCGGCCCTGACGGCAATGTCGGCTAGCTGCCTTGCATTTCGGGTTATAGTTTTTATCTCTCTACCAGTTAGGCGCCTATTCGTAAATTCTTGGCAGTTTGGAAAAAACATTTTTGCCACTAAGGCACAAAGACACGAAGAAAAGTAATAAATAATGGTTTCTCGTTGTGCCTTGGTGTCTTTGTGGCCAATCATTCTTCGCCTTAGGCGGATACGGGCTAAGTTTTTTTGATTTTACAATATTGTTGGAAAAAAACCTGTTACCTGAATTTTTTACAATCGTATTCACATTCTGTAATCGACTGCAAAAAAGTCAGATTCCGTATCAATGAAAATTTATGCAAAATTCAGGTAACAGAGGGAGAAAAAAAATGTCTATGAACTATTCGATAATCTTAGGGAACCTTGGAAATACCTTTGATCGATTCCTGTCATCCGGCTACAAAGAGGAATTGGACAAAGATACCATGCTGAAGCAAGCGTCTCAGATTAACCGGGTTAAGGGGATAGAGCTTGTCGGCACCTGGGACATCGATGAAACCAATGTCAGGGAAATGAAGCAGAAGTTGGATAACCATGAATTAAATTGTGTATCGATAATTCCGGATTTGTTCAGCCGAAAAAAATGGGGCCGCGGAAGTTTTTCAGCAGCGGACCGCGAAATTCGCCGGGCCGCCGTGGCCGAGGTGAATATCTGCACGGATATGGCTGTTGAAATGAATTGCGACCTGCTCAACATCTGGCCGGGTCAGGACGGTTATGACTATGCTTTATGCGCAGATTACATGGAAGAACGACAATGGTTTGCGGAAGGTATCCGGGAAAGCGCGATTTATGCCGCCAAAAAGGGGGTCCGCTTTGCCTTGGAATACAAACTGAAAGAGCCGCGCACCCATTCTTATTTAGCCCGGGCGGCGGATACCATTGTACTGCTCCGGGAGTTGAATATGGAAAACGTTGGTGCCTGCATTGATACGGGACACGCGTTTGCCGCCTATGAAAATGTCGCAGACTCCATCGCCTCCTTCAAAATGGCCGGCGATAAATTATTTCACATGCACTACAACGATAACTACAGTGCCTGGGATGATGACATGATCGTGGGATCGTTGCGGTTGACGGAGTTTTTTGAAATTCTCTATTGGCTGAAAAAGATCAACTACACCGGCTGGCATTCGATGGATCAATACCCTTACCGTGAGGACGGCTACGGGGCCATAAAATCAAGCGTGCTCTACCTGCAGAAGCTGGAGTCCATTCTTGAATCCGTCGGGATGGCTGAAGCCGAGAAATTGATTAAAAAACGCGATCCCATCGCCACTTCGGAGTTTATTCGAAACAATCTAATTCATTCACCATAATTTATCCGTCCTTTAAATTGGAAGATCCGGAACGAGACTTGGTTCTTGGAAAACAGACGAACGCTTATGAACGGAGGGCGGGCGGATAAATTATTTTATGCTTCGCATTTATTTTTTTGTTTTTTCAACCCCTGAACCATTGCACGCTGACCTAGTGAACCAGGCCCCGCAACATAAACCATAACCTTGCAATATTGCCTTATCGTAGGGTGGGCTGTGCCCACCAAACATCGCTGAATTCATCTGTCAAAAGTGGGCAGAGCCCACCATACACCAATACTACAGGAATCAACCACAGGTTAACTCCAGTGACTACATTCCAATTACAGAAACCGGCACGAAATCCTGTATGATCCCTTATCACGAGTTATAGCGGATTCTGATCAGTAAACTATATCCCGAGCAGCGCGATGTTGAGCCGATTTATCTGGGAGTCGAAGAACTCGGTTGGCTGTGGCTCTAGTCGATTAGCGACATATCATAGACAATTTATTATCGATGTTTCCGAGTACGTTGATAATTCTTAGGTTTCCCCGCATACGTTTCGCTTCCGACGGGATCGTAGACAGGTGTAAGATTTCAGGTGTCAGCACAGCCTATTGCCGCGGATCGACCAAATGGATCAATATAGGAGACTTCGGCCATGCGCGACCGTAGGGTCGGCCACGACTCGACTGAGCTCGCCGAAGTACGTGCGTGCCGACCTATATATAGGCGGGAAAGGCCTGCGACGAGTTCAGTCGTTTCGTGGCCACCTTTATTAGGAAATGAAAAGTTTCATACTAGGGTTTAGCACATCGATTTCCTGACATGCAAAATCTGACACCCAATGGCTTTTTGAAAGAAGAGGCCAAGGGCAATATCAAGTATCTGAATAAGGGGGAATCGGTTGATTTTATATATAACGCCGGAATGATGACCGGCAGCGAGTTGCAGGACCTTATACAGAAATTATTTGGAACTTACCATCAAATCGGACATTCAATAAATTTCAAACCTATTTTCAGCATAATTGAAAATCATAATTCCATGTGATACCAACCACATATCAACAATTCCTTCAAGTTATAGATTTCATATTGATATCCAAGATTTTTTTTAGCGAATCAGCTTGTGTATGCAGCTATACACCCTTACCTTAATTTAAGCAAATTATCCGCCTACTTATTTGATCCAGCCCTGCTCCTGGAAACGTTTTTTGAGCACATCGGCAATTTCATTTGCGGTCTGCTTGGCCCTTCCTTTAACCTTGCTGCTTCCACTCTTTTCGCCATGTAACTTTATCCCGGTGCTGACGATAAGTCCCACCGGGTTGTGAGTGGCAACTAAGCCGAGAATCCCCAGGTCCTCCCCCGGCGCTTTGCTTCCGGTTTCGTCGGTTTGGCCAACTCCAAGTTTGCGCAATCCTTGGGCCGTCACCTGGAAGCCTTCGGCCGCCACTTTCAGATGAGACGCACCGGACCCAAACCCGATAAAAATGCGCTTAGTGGCACTGCCCTCGTTGAATGTAACGATATATCCCCGGAGGACAATATCGTTAATTTGCGGCTTCATATCAGACAACGCATGCTCCGCAGGCATTCCCATCCCGCGGATCCGGTCGACCAACTGCGTCGCGATTTCAGCGCCCACTTGTCGACCGGCCTTGATCTGTTCGGCAGTTTGGGGCGGATTGTGCTCAGAATGCTGCCCGGCGAGCGCGGAGTTCTCCGGAACATCATCGGGCGTGGCCGCGTAGTCATGCACCCAGATATGAGTGGGTCGCGGTATTTTCTCGGTCACAATTTCATCGCGGCTGGTTATCTTGGTTGAGGCGTTCCCCGCAATAACCATCAGGGCAATCAAACAAATTACGATGTGATTTCGAGTTTTCATCATAGCCTCCTTTCACCGTTAAACGTGAATCTCATCCTTATTGGCCGGAATATGGGCCTGTTGATAAGTTTAACCATTAATAGCAGAACCGCCCGCTTCTATTTTGCTTGTGGCGAAGTGTATTGGCTATTGCGGTATTTCCGCGGCTCAAGTCAGGTCTTGCCAGCATGCAGTGTCAAATAAACAAACCAAATCACAACCCCGGCGCCACCGCTTTGACTGCTTTGACTACCCGGTCGGAATAATTGATATACTGATGCCTGATACCTTCGGGGATAAAAACAACCTCCTGCGGCCTGACTTCCAGGGCGTCATTGGAATCCGGGAAAAATACGACAAGATCGCCTTCGCAGACATAGGCCGCTTCATCGCCCTGGTGGGCGTGCGCTTCCGAACACCGCGGGCTCAACCCTCCGGCGGGAATAAAAAATTCCGCCATATGCACCAGATCGTTGCTGACCAGAAATTTCAGCAACACCGGGTATTCTTCGCCCCAGATTACCGCCAGTTTATCTTTTTCCGCAATCAGCATACTGTTTACCGGCTTCTGGCGGGCCTGGGGACCTGCCACCGGCCAGCGGCCGATCAAATCGGGTGTACGCGGCCCTTCGGGCAATTTGATTGGATGTGTTTGCGGTCCGGGATTCAATGGTTTATTGAAAGAAAAAATCCGCGATTCCCCGGGAAAGCCGTCTTCCGGTAGCCCTTTGGGCGGCCAGATCTTGGGGGCGATGATCAGGAAGATACGGGTCTGTTTATTCGTAAAATTGTAGCCCTGGTGCCATCCTCCCATGGGGATGAAGAAGCATTCGTTTTCTTCAACCTGATGGACCTCCCCCGTTTCCGGATTGAGCATGGTTAGGGTGCCTTCAACAACATAATAAACCTCATCACCGGTATGCACATCGGCCGGCATGAATTTTACGCCCGGCGAAAGCTGGTACTGGGCGATAAAAAATTTGTCGGTGCTGGCATAGTTCCAATTAAAATCACTGTACTCCGGCTTGTCCGGATAGATGAACTGCTTGGTCTGAGACCGCGTGATCACAATCGGTTTCTTTTTATCAGGCGGAAACGGAAAATTTCCGATCCACTCCGGCAGCTTGCCCATGGGGGTACTCCTTTCTTGATTTCAGATTGCAGGAGTTAGCTGATCTTTGGTCCTTGATTGCCGGCTGTTGGCATACGACAGAGGGCAGAGGGCAAAGAGCAAAGCGCATAGCGTCGAAATCTATTGACCGAATTGCCTATCCCGGGTTTTTCTCCTCGCGCCATGCCCCATGCCCTATGCTCCACGCCCCATGCCCTATGCTCCACGCCCCATGCCCCATGCCCCATGCCCCATGCCCCATGCTCCACGCCCCATGCCCCATGCTCCACGCCCCATGCCCCATGCTCCACGCCCCATGCCCCATGCTCCACGCCCCATGCCCCATGCTCCACGCCCTATGCCCCATGCTCCACGCCCCATGCCCCATGCTCCACGCCCTATGCCCCATGCTCCACGCCCCATGCCCCATGCTCCACGCCCCATGCCCTATGCTCCACGCGCCAAGCCCTCAGTACCCTGACACCCGAAACCTGACACCTGAAACCTGTCCTATATTACTTCACCGCCCCGGCGGTCAGTCCTTTGACGATGTAGCTTTCGAGAAAAAGTCCGATCAGGGCCAGCGGCAGAATGGCCATACCGGAAAGCGCGGCCATGGACCACCAGCTGATACCCTGAGAGCCTGTTTGGCTGGCGACCATCACCGGCAAGGTCTTGGCACCGGTGCTGGTCAAAAGCGCGGCAAAAAAGTATTCGTTCCAGCTGAGCACGAAGCACAGGATGAAGGCGGCCACCATGCCGGGGAAAGAAAGCGGCGTGACAATCCGCAGGAAAACCCCCCACACCGACAAACCATCGATAAAGGCCGCTTCTTCCAACTCGATGGGGATGGTGCTGAATTGATCCTGCATGATCCAGATCACGATCGGCAGCACCATGAGGGTATAAAGTAGGATCAGCCCCAACTTCGTGTCCAGCAGGGCCAACTCCTTGTATAGCACCAGAAAGGGCAGCGCCAGCACGACCGGCGGCAGGATCAACTGCGACAGGAAGAAAAAGGAAATGTCCTTGTTTTTAAAAAAACCCCATTTGTACTGGAAGCGCGTGAGGCCGTAGGCAGCCAGGGAGCCGATCAAAACCGCCAGGGTCGAAGCCCCGATCGAGGCAATGGCGCTGTTCGACAGCCGTTTGAGGAACTCATCCCGCACGGTCGAGATATTAAAGATCGTATCGGGCGACAGGCCCAGAGATCGCAATCCAATCCATTTGGGTTGAAAGTCAACCCAGGGAATCAAATGGCCCTGGGTCACGTTGACGGCCGCCTTGAAAGTCGTCGTTATGGTCCAGTAAACGGGAAACAGGCAAATGAAGGCCCAGAATAGCAAGCCGGCGTAAATGAAAACCCGGATCCAAATCACATTGAACCGCCGAATAGCCTGACGGTCTTCGAAGTGTCTGCCGAGAATGGAAAAGGCCACTTAGGTGCTCCACTGTTTAGTTATTAGTTATTTGTTATTGGTTTGAAAGGAATAAAATCTGTTTTATATCTCATTGACGTCAGATACAGAAAATCATGATCTCAGCAAATTCTAATAACGATTAACAGATAACAAATAACGCCTGGTTTAGAAAAACCTGTTCAATTTGAGATCAAACTGCCGAATACTTTGCTATCGAGCTTTTTTCCGCCAGCGATTGACCAGGGCCAGTAAAGTCAGCATAAAGATGATAATCAGGATTAAATATACTTCGGCCAGCATGGTGCCGTACCCGACATTGGATCGCTCCCGGTACACGCGGTATATGTAGCTCGTAACGGTGTCCGTCGCCCCGCCGGGACCGCCCGCGGTCACATTGATCACAATATCGGCCAACTTCAACTTGAAAATAATTCTTAAAATGATGACGGTAATGCTGACCGGAACCATGAGCGGGAACACGATTTTGAAAAGCGACTGCCAGGCATTGGCACCGTCCATGGTGGCGGCTTCCAGAATATCCTTGGGAATGGCCTGCAACCCGGCCAGCAGGAGGATCATCATAAAGGGGATAAACATCCAACCATCCATCACTTCGATGCTAAACCGGGCCAGCCACGGCGAGGAGAAGAAAGCCGGGGTGTCCCAGCCCAAAAAACGCGCGAAGGTCGCAGCCGGGCCGAAACGATACTCCATCAAGGATTTGCCGATCATCCAACTGACAGCAACCGGACTCAACATGAAGGGCATCAAAAAAGCGACCCGAAAAAACTTGCGGGCCCTGATTGCGGTATTGACCAGCAGCGCCAGTGCGAAGGCAATAACAAATTCCACCGCGATCGTTGCAATGTAGTAGACGGTATTCTTCAGCGCATTCCAGTAATAGGTATCCTGCAGCATTTCCCGGACATTGTCCAATCCGTTGAACTGGCGGCCCTCAAAGGAACTCAGATTCCAGTCTGAAAACGCGATAAACAGTCCGAAAAAAGTCGGGAATATCACCACCGAAATGGTGAATAAAAGCGCGGGCAGCAAAAACAGGGCGCGCCGGCCAAGCTCGCCTCGAATAAGCACCTGTCCGGCAGCCAAAGCAGCAGCCCACAGAATATAAGCATAAAGAATCGGGCGCCAGGTCTCGAAACCGAAGGTGACGGTTTCGGTCCGGTACAGAATTTGAATCAAAACAACCGCAGCCAGAATAAGAGAGGCCAGCCAAAACATCCCCTTGCCGACCCGCTTCCGATTAGCGGAAATATGCTCGATACCGACTTTGAAATGCTGTTGACCATCCAGCGCCGACGGATTAGCCATTGAAACTCGATCCTATGAATGAAATTGAAGAATCAGAGCCCGGAGGGCTCTACGATTAACTCAAACCTACAATGTTGAAATAGACAGATCGGCTGAAGACGTGATGTCCTTCAGCCGACCTTGACTGCCTTTACTATAATCCAAGTGAGGCCTTATACAGTTTGATCTGTTTTTCCCGGCCGATCTGATCGGTAAGCTTTTCCCAAGCTGCCGCAATCCGGTCGGCACCTTCCTGGGCCGAGTATTGACCGGCATATATCTTGGCCAGTTCATCCTCGGCTGTACTGTAGTACTGGAAAATACCGGGGATGCGAGGTTCAATCGCCGCATTGGGATGGTTGTAGGAATCAGATTGAGACTTCAGATAGGAGGTGATAAACGCCTTATCGTAGCCGGCCGCGGTCCACTCGTCAATGTTGAAGTGGCTCTGACGGTAGGGCTGGAAACCGGATGGATAGGCAGCCGCCCAAAGCGAGAGGTCTTTGCCGCCGATATGGGCTGCGGCACTCCAGGCGGCCTTGTGCTTTTTCGAATCGCCGTCAACCCTGGCCATGACGTAAATACCCCAACCGATGTAGGCCATGTTCGGCGCAAAGTTTGGACCGCTCGGCAGTGTATCCCATTTGCCGGTTTTTGAATTGTAAACATCATCCGAGCCGGGCAAAATGGAGAACCCGGTCACATCCCCGACAACCGAGGAGTCACTGGTCTTGACATTTGACCCGATATCGCCCCACCAGACCAGCATCGAACCGGTGCCGGCCATAAACTGCTGAAAACCGGTGGTGCCGGGATCGGCATTCAGCTGGTTGGGGGGTTCAGAGGGCAGGGCGTCGATCACATCCTGAATCGCCCGCACCCAGGCCGGGTTATTGACGCGGGGCTTCATCGTTTCCGCGTCGAACAGCCAGGCTTTATCATCGGGGTGTTTGGCATAGGCTGTGGCCCGGCTGCCCAGAAAGTAGAAGCCAAACCCGCCCCAGCCCTTGGCCGGGTCGAGATAGCCATAGGCGTCCATGCCTTGAAATTTCTTGCCGCCTAAAAACTTGGTGACTTCCTGAACCTTCTGCCAGGTGTTGGGGACTTCCCATTTTCCTGCGTGGCCTTCGTCTTTCCAGGCTTTGGCCAATCCGGGGTCCGCAAAATAGTCGGTCCGATAATTGAAATTATGGCAGTCGCCGTCGATGGAAATGCGATAGGTCTTGCCGGCCCAGGTCCCGACCGGCGCTTTCAGATAGTGGACGTAGTCATCCATATCGATCAACTGCTTGACCCAATCGGGCATTTCGGAGGCCAGACCCTTGCCGCACACATCGCCCTCAAAGGGTGCGCCCATTTCGAGGATGTCGAAGTCAACCGTTTCGGTGGCGATGGCCTGTTGCAGCCGGGCGTTGTAATCGGCCTGGGCCAGGTCGATCCATTCTATCTTGGCACCCGTGTAAGCCTCCCAGGGCTTGAGGAAGCCGCGGAACAAAAAGTTGTGCAGGTTCTGGTTGTTGAGTCCCATAAAGGTGAGTTTGACGCCCTTGAATTCACCTTCTTTCACCGTGCTCTTGGTGGACCCCAGGCACATGGCGCCGACCTTCTGCCAGTCGGCGTCCGTTGGGGAGCCCATCCCGACTCCGGGGATTTTGAGGATTTCAGACCTCAGGTGGCTCATCGCATGGGCTTCCCGGGTAAGCAGGCCCAGCCCACTGGATGCTCCCACGGCCAGCGCACTGACGCCGGCGGCTGCTAAAGCTGAATCCTTGATGAATTTACGGCGGGTGATCTTTTTTTCTTTTTTCATGAAGTCCTCCTTTGAATTATTACATTGCATAATAATCTTACAACTTCTGCCGGAATGGTACCTCTCGTGGAAAAATGCATTGATGTGGTTCTGGTTTCCCCCATAATTGTTGAAAATTCTTAAAAAACCAGATGTAGATCCTTAAAACAATTAATTTAGCCGACTAGGTTTGTCAACCCCAAAGATCGGGGGGATTTAGGGATTCAGGAATGGAGGGGTGGTGAAAATTGTTTAATTTCAGAAAGGTTTTTTGAGCCCACTTTTGTTCCTCTATAGTTGAGTGCAATTTTTGATTTTAGATTTGGGATTTTGGATTTAAGGAATTCTGTCCATTATATATTGATTGAGCGTAGCGATTCCATCAATCCAAAATCCGCAATCTAAAATCCCAAATTATAACTCGTGGCCTCATATGGATAAAAACAGGACTAATTTGTAAATGATGATTTTGCACATATTCAACACCCTGGAGGATTGCTTTTGACAATCTCGATTTCGTCAAGTATATTTCGCTTGTCCAACCTTAATCTATTTGATCCGAAAAGGTCTCACGCCAAGACGCAAGGTCACCGAGATTTAATTTATGCATTGCCTTTGCGTGCTTAGCGGCTTTGCGAGACAATATTTTTTTCAGGTTGCTGTTTTCATCAAAAAGAAGATTGTCATTCATTTCGAGGAGCAAAAATGAGCTGGCTGCAAGAAGTATTTCAAGTCAATAAACCCATCATCGCCATGTGCCACCTGCAGGCCCTGCCGGGAGATCCGGGCTATCAAAGAGATAAGGGGATTGGATGGGTGATGGAGATGGCCCGCAAGGAATTGGTCGCCCTTCAGCAGGGGGGCGTCGACGGCGTCATGTTTTCAAACGAATTCAGCCTGCCGTACCTGACGGAAGTGGAAACGATTACCTATACCACCATGGCCCGGATTATCGGGGAGCTCAAACACGATATCAGCATCCCTTATGGCGTCAACGTGCTCTGGGATCCCAAAGCTTCCATCGACCTGGCGGTTGCCACGGACGCCCTGTTTGTGCGCGAGATTTTCACCGGGGTGTATGCGAGCGATTTTGGCATCTGGAACACCAGCTGCGGTGAAGTCATCCGGCATCAGCATCACATCGGAGGGCAGGATGTAAAACTGATGTTTAATATTGTTCCGGAAGCCGCATCCTATCTGGGACAGCGGGATGTGGCCGAGATTGCCCGGTCCACCGTATTCAACACCCAACCGGACGCACTTTGTGTTTCCGGCCTTACCGCCGGGGCTGAGACGGATTCCTCAACCTTGAAAACCGTCAAGGAGGTGGTGCCGGATACGCCGGTTTTCGCGAATACCGGCGTCAGCCTGGCAAATGTCCGGGAACAGCTGGCCATTGCAGACGGAACCGTGACCGCCACGACCTTCAAGCGCGACGGTGTCTTCGAAAATGAAATCGATCAAGCCCGGGTGACCGCATTTATGGATGTTGTCCGGCGCGTGAGGCAAGAAGATGGATAAACGCTGGGAAAAGCTGGGTGAGATCCTGGTGAACTACTCCACCCGGGTTGCCGCCGGGGAGAGGGTGATGATCGCCATGATCGAGCCTGAAACCTATCCGCTGGCCAGAGGTGTCTACCTGGCGGCCGTCAAGGCCGGGGCCTTGCCCCAGGTCCAGTTTCTTTCAGAAGCTCTGCGCCGCTGCGTTCTGAAGCACGGCAATCGGGAGCAGGTCGAGTGGGTCCCGGAATTGGAGATGTGGGGAATTGAATGGGCCGATGTCTACATCGGTCTGAGGGGGGCTCACAATCTGTTCGAATTGCAGGATATTCCCGGAGACAAACTGGCCGCCAACCAGGCCGCCATGGGAGTTGTATCGACCGCCAGGTGGGAAAAAACCCGCTGGTGCCTGGTCAGAGTCCCCAACAGCGCTTTCGCCCAGCAGGCGCAAACCGACGAGGAAACCATCACCGACATGTTCTTTGATTCCTGTTTTCTGGACTGGGAACAGGAGGGCAAAAAATGGCAGACCTGGTGTGAGCGGTTGAATACGGGCCGGCAGGTGCGGATTACCGGCGAAAACACCGATCTCTCTTTTTCGGTCAAAGGGCGCAAGTGGATTTCATTCGACGGTTCTTTAAATATGCCGGATGGGGAGATCGCCACCGCTCCTGTCACGGAAACTGTCAATGGGACCATTACTTTTGAAAGACCTGGCGTTCTGGGGGGCCGGCTGATCCGGGATATTCGGCTGACCTGGAAAAACGGCGAATTAAAAGAGGCTGCGTCATCCACGGAAGAAGACTTTTTTCAGTCGATAGTCCGTCAGGACAAGGGATCGTCCCTGCCCGGAGAATTTGCCTTTGGCACTAATTTCATGCTGGATCGTTTCTGCAATGACATCCTCATCGACGAGAAGATCGGGGGAACCATCCACATTGCCCTGGGACGAGCATACCCGGAGTGCGGCGGCATCAACCAGTCGCCGATCCACTGGGACATTGTCAAGGATATTCGCCGCGTAGGCTGCGTTTATCTCGACGGGGAGCCGATTCTCCGGCGAGGGAAAATCCTGTTGTAATAACTAAATTGAGGGATTGAGGGATTGGGGAATTGAGGGATTAGAGGATGGAATCAATAAATTAAAAGAGATAACATTCCTTCAATTCCTAAATTTCTGAATCTGGTTATATAGAAAGCCCAAGTGAATTAATTTCGTAGAAGTAAATCAGCCTGGATTCCATTTTTAATTTGTCTACAGGTTATTTTAGCTGATGAAGCGACTTGTTCTACAATTCGCATGAATTTT
>Ga0209786_1000117_pt1 | contig 33210 bp, 23 predicted proteins | sample WorMetilvaeELBA2_FD_187405 | JGI IMG/M metagenome (GOLD analysis project Ga0209786, IMG submission 187405) | Marine gutless worms symbiont microbial communities from Max Planck institute for Marine Microbiology, Germany - Olavius ilvae ELBA.2... ...
AAGATAACTACCGTTTACGAGTTTTTAATGCAAGTAAAAAATGCATTAAACTGGAAAATCTTCGTTTTCCTTTTATGCGATATTAATCAGCAATATCAAAGAGTTCTGGATACCCGTTCGAACACTAATTAGCAGCATAGACCTGAATAAATGAGTAAAATGGACATTCCAAAAAACGTAAAAAGAGTAGTCATCACGATAGGCCCTTCCGAAAACCCATATGCCAAGATCTTCTTGCCGGATAGTCGCAGCGGTGAAAAAGACCGGCGCAAATCACATGCATTTCTAACCCAGGATCGGCGCAGCGGCATCTCTGACCGCAGAAGCCCGGAAAGCTGACATTAATTTGTGGGCATTGATGTATCCGTAACACGCTGAACACAACAATCAGGCCGTCCAATGTTTGACGTCACAGATTTCGGTTTTAAGATTGCATGGGTGCTGGGCGTTGTATTTTTCGTCATGATATTGTATTTTTTTCTGCGTAATTTCTTCCTGGGAAAATGCGCCCGTTGCGGGCGGGTGCGAAGTCCGGACGCCAAATTTTGTTCTAACTGCGGCACGCAATATGAGTAGCTCACGCCTGTATATCTTCGGTTTTTAGTAAAGATCCGGTCCCGGAAGATCCGGCATTGATTTCACCCCAGCTTCCGGCTCGTAGAGCCTACAGCTCGGAGAGACGGGTGGAGTTTTCTAAAACCCCGAATGGAATAATTCGTGTCCACCACCGGCATCGCTTGAGGATTCAGGTCTGCTCTACACAGATCACAAGGTTTAAGGATCGGAACCACATTATCAAAGGAGGGAATAATGGAAGTTGAACAAATCTGGCAGAAATTTCAAAAGCATATGGAATATACGGATGAAGAGATGGCGGTTTTCAAGTCGGATCCGCTGAAGGTAAAAATGGTCACCCAAACCCCTGATTTCGTGAGATGCCGGGTTATCGCCGAGGTGGTTGAATCCCATGGATGCCATGCGAAACACCGGGTTGGAGACCGGTTCGTGCTAACCGCCGGCGGCCAGCTGATTGAGGAAGAATGCCCTAAACACATGTGCATTTCCGCTGTCGCGGAAATAAGCAAAGTCATGCCGGCGATTTTTGAAAGGCTGCTCAGCAATTCGGATCCGAACTTCGAGCGCATCGATATGGTCCAGTGCCCTGATGTGGGATTGGACAAAGGAGGATGGGGGCAAATTCTGATGAAGGTTTACGTCGAAAAAATCGCCTGAATCCGTTTGGAGATGATCCTATTATGCCGGCTGGATCGAACGGTCATAATCTTACTGCAGCACCGCCGCCCCTGAAGCAAGCCATTAGTGTTCACCGTGCCGTAACATACAGTGCCTGTGCTCCCGGATGGGGCGATATCTATGCCGGATCGCGTGTTAAGGGCTATGCGACGCTGTCAATATTTTTGATTTGCGTGGCCTGGGCGACCTGGAAGGCATCACGCCTTTTGCTATGCCGGATCTGCCCGCGGTCGAGCTGGCAATTTCCTTTGCCGGAATCTATTTCACCTGGTTGTGGAGTATGCTCTCGGCCGCAGATACGGCCACCGCCCAACGCCAAAAAGCCGGGGTATCCGCCCAGGCAAGCGTCGGCTGGGCGGTCGCCCTATCATGGTTTTGTCCCGGCAGCGGCCTGGTTTACGCCAATGACCGCCGGTTTGGATTTATGGTATTCGCCGCCTATATTTTGGGATGTCTGCTTATCATACCGGCCTATCAGCAACTATTTCTGGGCCTCTACGAGCTGGTAGAAAGCGGGCAGCTGTCGCCGAACAACCCTTTCGCCGTCATCGGGTTCGTCCATGGGTTGATTGTTCGGTTGGACTATAGCTTTGGCAAAATTTTTCAGGAGTCGACGAAATATTTTGCCGTTGCCGCCTCGCTGGCCGCCTTAAAGCAGGGGCCCCTGTCGACTGACACGAAATGGCTGACCCCTAGCCCGGGCTACGGCATTGCGCTGTTCGGGCTCGGCTGGCTATGTCCGGGATCGGGACAGCTGCTGCAGGGCCGCAACCGGATCGGCTGGGGCTTCTTAGCCGGCTATTGCGGCAGCCACTTCCTGCTTGTCCCATTGCTGGGCGGGGATTTTATCACGGTTGAAACGGCTGACCAACTGGCCTGGCTGGCGGTGATCGTGCAATGGAGCTCCATGATCGAAGCACCGGTTGCGATGGTGATGGGAAAGCGATCTGATCCGCATCAGGCCTCACATTAGGGTTGGCGTAGTTGCATTCCCATTAGGTCATGAGGAACAACTTGAGATTTTAGATTGCGGATTGCGGATTGCGGATTGCGGATTGATGGAATCGCTACGCTCTATCAATTATAAGGGGCTGTATTCCTGCGATCCAAAATCCCCAATCCAAAATCTAAAATTCATCGGCAGCTAGGGACCGGCGGTAAAGACGCTTTAATTTGATAGCCAGTATAAATAGCGACACCGCAAGATAAGTTTCAATGGTCGATCAGCAGTTTAATCCACTCCGCCGGGCGCTGTCTTTTATCCGCTTCAAATCGCACCTCAACCAGCATTCCTTTTTTTATGTCTGCCAGGGAACCATAACGGTTAGGTTGCCCAAGCCTGCTTTTATCCAAAAAGATACGTGTATATTCCGTGGTGAGCACCGCAACAGTATTGGCCGCAGCTGTGACTGTCAGTGACTGTTCCCGGGGGTCCACATCATCAATGGTGCCGATGAGGTTGATTTTATCGGACAACCCCGGAGACTGGCCGATGGGGAGATACAATTCGGTCGCATTCTGCGCGAAGGCCGGCGCAAAGATCCCCAAAATGATAATGAAGATCGTGGAGCGTGCATTAAAGATGTAAATCATAGTCGTTTTCTAAACGGTCCATTATAATTGATAGAGCGCAGCGACTCCATCAATCCGCAATCCGCAATTTAAAATCCCAAATTATAATTTATTAACTTCTTCAATTTTCAATTCCAGCTTATCCGGGTTACGGCCCTCTCTATAATACCAGTTCACTGCGTGCTTTTTGAAGCATTTCTAAGGCTGCCCGTAAATGTTGGTTCTTAAACTTAAAGCCCTCCAGCGCTTTGTCTGAAAGTCGCTTGGCCTCGCCCAAATGTCGAACGGCTGCCGGATGCAGGCTGCCGCCCTGCAGAACCACCGCGCTGTCCCGAATTTCCGCAATCGCCCGCAGCAGCAGCTCTTTCCGTTCTTCTGCTGCCAGGGATTGTTCCGATGCCGCATTTTCCAACAACCGGATGCTTTGGCGAATGTTTTCCAGCGTATTGATGATCCGCAAAAAAGCCGCTACCTCAACAACCTGGGCCGCATCGAGCTTTATCCCGCTTCCCGTTTCGGCCCGGATGGACTGGCCGGCCGCAGAATTGTTAAATGCATCACTGTTGTAAAACGCAATCGCCCCTTCGATGGTTTCAACCGCATTATTGTGAAAATAAGGTCCGGTGTCCGCCGCCTCGATCAGGGAGGGCGTATTGAAAGTACCGTCTCCCGGGGCACCGAAACCATCATCGGGCGGAACCCGCTCGTCAAACAGATCCTTAGACCGAACGAAAAAATCTTCAACACCGGTATCAAAATTAAGGTTGCCGGCCTTGGCTCCAAAAATCCGGGGATCGCCGGTTGCACCGCCGTTGAAATGACAAATAAAACATTTGCCCCGGGCCGGGTCATTGAAGATTTCCTGTCCCCTCCCGGCTGAGCTGTTTTTCAACGCCAGGGGTAATTGCAGCTCCGCCTGTCTGCCAAGCGACAATTGGTACGCCGCCAGAGCATCCAACTCCGTGGCTGTTGGAAGCCTGAAATCCACCCCGGGTATCCGGTTTAAAGACCTGGTAAAGTGCTGAACGACGGCCCCGGCAGCAAAAGCGCGCAAGGAACCGTCGCCGGGTGCGCCGTCTCCCGACCACCCGGTATGTGGCCCCAGATCGCTGTCTACCGAAAACTGCAGTCCCAGCAGATGGGGCACACCCCTCAGGACAAAAAGATGGGTGAGATCATCAAACCCGTCCGCATTTTCCAGCACCAGGCCGAATTGCCGCAAAAGGCGTGGGCTTTCGAAATGCTGTTTCAATTCGGGGTTGAATTCGGCTGCGAAGAGCGGGTCGTCGGCCGGCAGAGTGGCGATATATTCAGGATCGATGGTGAAGTTATTGTCTAATCGATGACAGGTTCCGCAAGTTCGGCCGTTGCCGTTAAAGGTTTCATTAAAAAAGATTTCCTTGCCCCGGGCAATCAATTCGTCATTGGGATTCGCAAGCGTCGCCGGTGGCCCATAACAGATCGTCACTGACATTGCTAGGCAAACAATCGCCAGGAATGAAATAAATTCATTTATCGTAATTTTCGGTAGCATTTTAATTGATCCATACTCAACCAAAGGCCGCTGGCGCCCGAGTTGCGATCAAAATCAAAAAAGAGGGAATTCCTTCAATTCCCAACCCGGGCAAGCCGGAATTGAAAATTGAAGATTGAATATTTATTGAATCGCTTCGCTCTGTCTCTTTAATTGAAATCGATAGAATTGCTCAAATTTTCAATCTGGCTATGACATAAATCCCGCGCAAACATGATGTGATTTCAATAAATAGGCACTATGCTTTTTCCGGGACCGCGCTCTGAAAAAGTGGCCCCGGCGGGGCAGCAATGGCGCAATTTGTAGGTATCAGGTTTCAGGTGTCAGGTTTCGGGTGTCAGGAAAGCGAGGTGCTAAATCCTGACACCTGAACACTGACACCTGACACCTTCAGTTTCTTACAACATGTTGTCAGAAAAAAGGCCCTAAGGGCCTAAATTCCCAACCCGGCGAAACCGGAATTGAAAAATGAAGATTGAAGATTTGTTGCATCGCTTCGCTCTGTCTCTTTAATTGAAATCGATAGAATTGCTCATATTTTCAATCTGGCTATGACATAAATCCCGCGCAAACATGATGTGATTTCAATAAATAGACACTAAATCCCTGAATCCCTGAATCCCTAAATCCCTAAATCCCTGAATCCCTAAATCCCTGAATCCCTAAATCCCTAAATCCCTATATCCCTGAATCCCTAAATTCCTAAATCCCTATATTGAACCCATGAATATTCAGGAAGTTACATCAGCCGATGCCGCAGGCGGGTGTAACGCTTGCGGGTCTTGTTATTGGAAACCCCGATAGCCATGGCCTTGCGGCTGCCGACCATAACCACCAGTTTTTTACCCCGGGTGACCGCCGTGTAGATAAGATTGCGCTGCAGCAGGATATAGTGCTGGGTGACGATGGGAATAATCACCGCCGCGTATTCAGAGCCCTGGGATTTATGCACGGATACGGCATAAGCCGGTACGATCTCATCCAGATCGCTGAATTCGTAAACCACCTCCCGGCCGTCAAATTCGATGGCGACTTCCTTGTCTTCCCATTCTATCGCGGTGATCCGGCCGATATCGCCGTTAAAGACCTCCCGGTCGTAATTGTTGCGAATCTGCATGACTTTGTCGTTTACCCGGTGGGTGCGCTCGCCCCGGGTGATGCCTCCCTCGCCGGGATTGAGCGCCGCCTGCAGTTCCCGGTTGAGATTGGCGGACCCGACCAGGCCCCGGTGCATCGGTGTCAGCACCTGGATATCGTTGACCGGATCGAAACCAAACCGCTTGGGAATGCGGACTTTGACCAACTCCAGGATGATACCGAGAATTTTTTCCGGATCCTCCTGTTCAATGAAGTAGAAGTCATTGTGAGGATCCTGCGATTCGGCATGATCCGGATACGGCACGATTCCTTCATTGATTTTGTGGGCATTGACAATGATCCGGCTGGTTTGGGCCTGGCGAAATATTTTATCCAGCGCCACCACCGGTACGGAGGAAGATGCAATGATGTCCCTGAGAATATTGCCGGCCCCGACCGATGGCAGCTGATTCACATCGCCGACCAGGATGAACGTGGCCAGGGGCGGTACGGCCTTTAGCAGGTGATACATCAGGATGGTATCGATCATCGATGCCTCATCGACAATCAGCACATCGCAGTCGAGCGGTCTGTCCTCGTTGCGTTGAAAACCGCCTTTCTGTATGCTGAACTCCAACATCCGATGGATGGTTTTGGCCTCGAATCCGGTGGTTTCACTCATCCGTTTGGCAGCTCTGCCGGTGGGCGCGGCCAGCAGGATGCGGGTTTTCAGCTGGGCGAATATTTTTAAGACGGCGTTGATGATGGTGGTTTTGCCGGTGCCGGGGCCGCCGGTGATCACCATGACCTTGCTTTCAATGGCACAGCGCACGGCTTCGATCTGCTTTTCGGCCAGGGTGATGGCAAGCTGCCCCTGAACCCAGCCGATGGCATTGTCCGAATCGATATCCCGCACTGATTTGGGGAAGCTGACCAGGGTTTTGATGCGACGGGCAATACTCGTTTCGCACAGGTGAAATTTGGCCAGAAATACTGCCTTATTGTTTTCCAGGCCATTATCCGGACCCTCTTTTATATTTTCCATCACGATGATCTGATCATCGGCCAGTATTTTCAAAGCCGCAATGACTGCCTCGTGCTCGACTTCGAGGATCTGGCAGCTTTTTGAAACAAGGGGCTCATAGGGGAAGTAGACATTTCCCTCATCGGACAATTGATACAGCACATAAAGGATGCCGGCTTCGACGCGCATGCCGGCGTTTTTGGCGATACCGAGCTTGGCGGCAATCTGGTCGGCGGTCACGAAACCGATTCCGAAAATATCGGCTGCCAGGCGATAGGGATTTTCTTTGACGACAACAATAGCCTGGTTGCCGTATTGCTTAAAGATTTTGGTGGCATAGCCGGAGCTGACGCCATGGCTCTGCAAAAACAGCATGACGTCCCGGATTTCCCGCTGCGCATCCCAGGCCCCGGCAATCATGGCGATGCGCTTTTTCCCGATACCATCCACTTCGGCCAGTCGCTGGATATCGTTTTCAATGATGTCCAGGGTTTTTTTTTCAAACCGGTCCACGATGCGGCCCGCCATCACCGGACCAAGTCCTTTGATCAAGCCGGATCCCAGGTACTTTCGAATACCAAAAACGGTGGCGGGTACTTTCGATCGATACTCCACCACCTTAAATTGCTCCCCGAATTTAGGATGGCTGGACCACTCGCCTTTCATGTCGAGTATTTCACCGGGCATGGGGGCCATCAAAGTCCCCACCACCGTCACGAGATCCCGCCGGCCGCGCACCTTTACCCTGGCGATGGTAAAGCCGTTTTCTTCATTGGCAAAAGTGATACGTTCGATCTGGCCGTTTAGCGTGGTGAGCATTGTTGACTTTGCTTGTTTGGGACCTTGGGACACTTATCCTATCAGCGATTCGTCGGAAATAGAAGGTTTCTGGTTTATGGTTTCAGTATCGAGGACGAGCACGAGCACGATTTATATACCCTGCATTAGGCCCTTAGGGCCTTTTTTCTGACAACATGTTGTAAGTTACTGAAGGTTTCAGGTGTCAGTGTTCAGGTGTCAGGAATTAGCAACTCGGTTCCCTGACACCCGAAACCTGACACCTGACACCTAAATTCTTTGAATTGCGCTGTAGCTGCACCGCAGGGGCCCCTTTTTCCGAGCTTAGTCTCGGAAAAAGCTTAGTGCCTATTTATTGAAATCACATCATGTTTGCGCATGATTTATGCCATAGCCAGATTGAATATCTTAGGACCGCTATCGATTTAAATAAAAAAGATAGAGCGACCTGTCGGGTCGTAGCCGAAGGCGACCTGTGGGGTCGTAGCTCGAAGAGCGAAGCCCCAAGCCTGAAGCGATTCAACAAATATTCAATATTCAATCTTCAATCTTCAATTCCGGCTTGCCCGGGTAGGTGTTTATTCAATTGTCCCAGTTTCATAACAGGTCGCTGGTATACTGACAATTGATATATGCCAAAGCAATTGCCCTAAGGAAAGCCATATCGCAAAGCACCCCGGCAGAGCAAGTAGCATCGTCGCCGGACTCTTTTTCTGACACCTGAAACCAATTATAAATTTGAAGACGCCGTTGATACGCAGCAATGGAACACCATAACCGACTCCACAAAATTATGAACTTACCAACTCACCAGCTTATCAACTATTTTCGCACCCACCCGGGCAATTGCACATCTGTCTTCGCAATCGATTCCGGTATATAGCATTTGATGTCGAGCACCGGGGATCCGTCGTAGGCGTCGATTTCATCGATCTCAATTCGGTTATCCCGGATCGCACGAATCCTGCATAGCGTCATTGCAATCAGATTGGGCCTGCGCGGCGAGTGGGTGGCAAAGACCCCGGTCAGCGGATTGGCGGGATCTTTGCGGGGATGTACCTGCAATGTTCGGCGTTTCTCGGGGCTGTCATTTTGATCAAACCAGTAAAACACATGAATATGAGAGAATCCATCGAGCCCCAGTAGCGCATCGCCATATTCATCAAATACCTCGATCCAGGCTTGGCCGCCGGGATTCCTGACAGTGCCGACAGGATTAAGAACAAAAGATTGGGTCATCGATCGCCTTTCTGTCTGAGGGTTCAGAGGTTTGGGGTTCAGAGGTTCTGGGTTCAGAGGTTCAAGGTTTAAAACTCGAGCGAAGGTACCTAAGCAACCCATTCCCAGTGACCAAACCATTCAACTCAATTCTGCATAACGCCTTTCGCCGAATGCCAAATGCCGAATACCGAATACCGATTCCACCCCGCACCTCTGAACCTCTGAACCCTGAACCTTGAACCCCTGAACCCGGAACCTTGAACCCCTGAACCTTGATCCCAGAACCTTCCGTTATTCCTGCAACTCTTTCAAATCCGTATAATGATCCAGGGCCTCCGGGTTGCTCAGCGCATCCTTGTTGAGTACCGGTTTTCCTTCGACGATTTTTTTCACCGCAAGCTCAACTTTTTTCATGTTCAGGGTGTAGGGCACGGCCGGTACGCTCAGTATTTTGGCCGGTACATGCCTGGGGGAGGCATTCGAGCGAATGGTCTGCTTTATTTTGTTTTTCAACTCTTCGGTTAGTTCCTGGCCGGCGGCCAGCTGGACAAACAGAATAACCCGGATATCATTTTCCCAGGACTGTCCGATCACGACGCTGTCGTCAATTTCATCCAGTTGCTCCACCTGGCGGTAAATCTCTGCGGTTCCGATGCGAACGCCACCGGGGTTCAGGGTGGCATCCGAACGGCCGAGCATGACCACGCCGCCGCGATCGGTGACTGTCACGAAATCGCCATGGCGCCAGATGTTGGGAAACACGTCGAAATAAGCGCTGTGATATTTGCTGCCGTCCGGATCGTCCCAGAAATAAATCGGCATGGACGGAAACGGTTTGCTGCAAACCAATTCACCTTCTTCGTTGACCAGTTCCTTGCCGTTTTCGTCGAATCCCCTGACATCCATGGCCAGACCCCGGCATTGCAGCTCACCGGCATAGACCGGCCCCATGGGATTGCCGAGGGCAAAACAGCCGTTTAGGTCCGTGCCGCCGGCGATGGAGGCCAGCTGCAGATCCGCCTTGACCTCGTTGTAAATATATTCGAACCCCTCGATGGACAGGGGCGATCCGGTGGACAGCACGGCCCGCAGGGGGCTCAGGTCATATGTTTTACCGGGCTCGACCCCGGCATTGATCAGGGCGGCAATATACCCGGCGCTGGTGCCGAATACGGTAATTTTTTCATCCTGGGCCATCTCCCACAGGGCACCGGGATGCGGGTGAAAGGGATTGCCGTCAAAAAGCACCAGTGTGGCGCCGACCGCCAGCGAACTGGTCAGCCAGTTCCACATCATCCAGCCGCAGGTGCTGAAATAAAATATCGTGTCTTCCCTTTTTAAGTTAGTGTGCAGCATCAGCTCCTTTAAGTGATGGACCAGAATCCCCCCGGCACTTTGAACCATGCATTTGGGCAAGCCGGTCGTCCCCGACGAATACATGATATACAGCGGGTGTTCAAAGGGCAGCTGCTCGAATTCGATCTCAAGGCCAGATTGCGAAGATTTAAACGCGTCATAGTGCACGGCATTGGGCAGGGCGCTGATATCCGGTTCGGCTTCGGTATAGGGGACCACGACCACTTTCTCAATGGATGGCAGCTTTTTGATAATGTCGGCAATCCGCTCCAGGGAATCCAATTTTTTGCCCTTGAAAAAATATCCGTTGGCGGTGAACAGAACCTTGGGCTTGATTTGTCCGAACCGGTCCAGCACCCCTTTGATGCCGAAGTCCGGTGAGCACGAAGACCAGGCCGCTCCGATACTGGTGGCCGCCAGCATGGCAATCATGGCAGCCGGCATGTTCGGCATGAAGCCCACCACCCGGTCGCCGGAGACCACCCCGGCATCTTTCAGGGCCCGGGCCAACCGTGCCACTTCATCATAGAGTTCGGCATAGGTCATCCGGGTCGATTCCTGGCCTTCGCCCTTGAAAATCAGGGCCACGCGGTCGTCACGGAAGCGCAGCAGATTTTCGGCAAAATTGAGACGTGCTCCGGAAAACCAACTGGCCCCCGGCATCTTGGTGACATCATCGATCACCTGCTCATAGGGCTTTGAGGCAATGATATCGGCAAAGTCCCACATGGTTGCCCAGAAATCCGCAATATTTTCAATCGACCAATTATAGAGTTGACTGTACTCAGTGAAATCGGTCCCGTATTTTTCATTGACGATGCCCATAAAGCGGTACATGTTGGAATTTCTGATTTGTTCTTCCGAAGGTTTCCACAATAATTTCGACATGATCGACCCTCCAAGTTGTTTCTGATATTTTTATTTTTGCACCGGATTAACAATTATAATTTTGAAAAAAGCCACGAATTAACACGAATTTTCACGAAATTAATTTATTAATATTAACGGCTTTTTACCGCCATCCGTATTCATTAGTCAAGAAATTCCGGTTCCATTAATTTTCACGGCGGCGGAATTGTAATTCCAATTTTTCGCTTGCAGGGCCTTAAGATATCAGCTATCAGTATTGGCTGTTTCAAGAGTGTGATCCCATAGCAAACGAAATCATGTATAAATCGACTTTTCTAAAAAAAGATGGAGCGAAGCGACTTCCTTCATTAGTCATTATTCATTAGTCATTATTCATTCGTGATTATTCAATAGTCATTATTCATTCGTCATTTTTTTTTGTCATTATTCATTCGTCATTATTCATTCCAAAGGAGCCCCCATGCGAATAGTGGACCTGAGATCCGATACCCTGACCCGCCCGACCCCTGCCATGTCAAAGGCCATGGCCGAAGCAGATGTCGGTGACGATGTCTTCGGTGAAGACCCGACTGTCAACAAATTAGAAAAAATGGCGGCCGCACGATTGGGCAAAGAAGCCGCCCTGTATGTGGCCAGCGGCACCATGGGCAACCTGGTCAGCCTGCTGGCCCATTGCGGCCGCGGGGAAGAAATTATCCTGGGAAGCCTCTCCCACACTTTTTTCTTCGAGCAGGGCGGGTCGGCAGCCGTGGGCGGTATTCATCCGCGCACAATCCCCAATCAGCCGGACGGCACCCTGCCTCTGCCCGAAATCGAGGCTGCCATTCGAGCCGACAATGTTCATTTCCCTCGAACCCGTCTGATCGTGCTTGAAAACACCCACAACCTTTGCAGCGGCTATCCCCTGGACACCGACTATATGCAGGCGGTTGGCGACATTGCCCGGCGCCACGGTTTAAAGGTGCATGTGGACGGGGCCCGTTTTTTCAATGCCGCCGCGGCCCTGGACGTCGCGCCGGCCAGGTTGGCCGCCGAAGCTGACTCGATATCGTTTTGCCTGAGCAAGGGACTGGGGGCTCCGGTGGGTTCGGTGGTCTGCGGCAGTCGGGGATTTATTGACCGCGCGCGGCGTGCACGCAAAGTTGTCGGGGGCGGCATGCGGCAGGCCGGTGTGCTGGCGGCCGCCGGAATAGTGGCCCTCAACGACATGGTGGACCGCCTGGCAGAGGATCACGCCAATGCCCGCAAACTGGCTGAAGGCCTGGCTGAAATGCCCGGTTTGGCGATCGATTTAGCTCAGATCAAGTCCAACATCGTTTTTTTCGAGATAGCACGCGATGACATGACCGCCGAGCAGTTGGTAAAGATGCTGGATGATCAAGGTGCCCGCATGCTGCCGGTGGGCGTTGGCCGCATCAGGGCTGTGACCCATTACCACATCACATCCGAAGATGTGGATTATACCCTGGGGGTATGTTCGAAGATAATGACGGTCTAGCCCAAAGCGTATGGAGCAAAGCCGATGAAACTTCGGGAACCGTAGGCCGGTCAAATGATGGGAGGTAAAAGATATACGAAGTTCCAAAAAACTCAAATCTTTTAAACTGAAAAATAGGAGGTCTTTTGAAAAGATATACAATTTTCACAGTAGTTTTATTATTCGTTCCTTTTTTACTGTCCGCTCAATCAAGAATAACGTTTGTAGAAGATCCGTGGCCTCCATTTATTAACGTTGATAAAACAACAGAAAAGGTAACAGGCGGTATTGCAGTTCAAGTGATACAAAAAATCTTTGAACGAATAAAGGACGTAGAAGTAATTTTTTTAATACGGCCCTGGAAGAGAGCGTTATTGGAGGTTGAAGAAGGTAAATTCGATGGAATACCAGCACTACAGAAAACCCCCGAACGAGAGGAATTTTTGGAATATTCAGATCCATTATTTGAAAATCGTACAGCATTTTTCTATGCTCGATCTCATCATCCGAATGGAATTCACTGGAATGCACTAAACGATTTGACGCCGTACAAGATAGGTGTTGTGGATGGGCATTCAGTATCAACAAAATTAAAGAAGATTGCTGCTGAGAAAGGAATAAAATTACGAATTATCAAGGTTACTTCTGACATACAAAATTTTAAAATGTTATTGTCTGGTAGGATTGATTTGCACCCCAATAACGAAGCTGTGGGTTATTCGATAATTAAAGAAAATGGATGGCAAAATAAAATCATTGCCGCAGAAAAAGCCCTATATAGTAGCACATTACATCTAGCTTTTTCCAAGAAATCAGAAGCCCAAAACCTGATACCTCGTATCAATAACATTATTTCGGAACTTAAAGCTGAAGGAGAAATAGATAAATTTTTGAAAAGTGAATGAAATATCAGTTCTGGAGAAAAATCTCTGACAAAAAAGTGTGATTTCAGAATGTAGCTCGCATTATCAATTTGCCTTTCAATTTGTAAACTCAAGTATAGGTCGGAACACCCGGATAGCCAATTTGAATAACCTTGACTATCGATCCTGCCTCTGATATTAAAATCGTTGTCAATTCCGCAACTTGAGCTTTTCATGTCCCGGACTGCTGCAAAATCCGCATCCCAATCCGGCAGCACATAAAACCGTTTCATAAATGCTCTTAGTTTTTCTGTTTCGATCATGTTTCTCTGGCGTTTAGGGTCTGCCATGGATAAAAGCGCCACTCTTCATAAATATCCTCCCCAAATGGAAAACCTGCTTCTAATCCTGCACGAATTCCAAAACGACAATCCGCATCATTATCTGTCGGAAGATGATCTGGCCATGATTGCCGAATATTTAAACGTGCCCTACAGCGCGGTATACGGGGTGGTGAGCTATTACACCATGTTCAGCTTGAGGCCCCGCGGAAAACACATCGTCAGGGTTTGCAATTCGCCGGTCTGCCAGATGGCCGAGGCGGATGCCATTATGACGGAACTTAGCGATCATCTTGGTATCGATGCCGGAGCGACCACTGCCGACGGTGTGTTCACGCTTGAGACATCCGAATGCCTGGGTCAATGTGATTCGGCCCCGGGCATGTCAATCGATGAGCGGTATTATGGAAATCTGAATCCGAAAAAGGTCGAAGCCATTTTGCAGGCGCATCGCAATACCGGCAATTTGACAGGGGGAAATAAAGGTTAATGTCAGAACATCGCATCGCATTGAAAAACGCGGGCCGCATCGATCCCGCAGATATCGATGATTACATTGCCGCCGGAGGTTATCAAGGATTGAAACAGGCCTTGCAAATGCCGCCGGATAAGATCATCTACCAATTGATTCAATCCGGCTTGCGGGGCCGGGGCGGGGCCGGGTTTTCAACGGGAATGAAAAAAAAATTTACCAGCGAAGCCTCCTGTATCCTCCTCGAATGCATGCGCTATATCGTTTGCAATGCGGATGAAGGGGAGCCCGGTACCTTCAAAGACCGTATTATCATGGAGCAGGATCCGCATCTGTTGGTTGAAGGCATGATTATCGCGGCCTATGCCGTCGGCGCCGAGAAGGGCTACATTTACATTCGCGGTGAGTATCATAAATCCGTGGACATGGTCGGCAAAGCGCTTGAAACCGCGGCGGAACACGGGTTTCTGGGTGACGATATTCTCGGCTGCGGATATTCACTAAGCATTGAAATCAAGTTGGGGGGCGGTTCATATCTCTGCGGCGAAGAATTTACCCTGCTGGAATCCATCGAGGGCAAAAGAGGCTACCCGCGAATCAAGCCGCCTTTTCCGGCCGAAAAGGGATTGTTCGGCATGCCTACGTTGATCAACAATGTCGAAACGTTAGCCCATATTCCCGCGATCATCCTCAATGGTGCCGATTGGTACAAAAGCATCGGGACTGAAAAGTCGCCCGGCACGAAAATATTCTCTATCAGCGGCGATGTGAAAAATCCGGGAAACTTTGAGGTTGCAATGGGTACCCGTCTAAAGGAACTGATCTTCAGTCGGGCCGGTGGTATGCAGGCCGACAAAAAATTTAAAGCCGCCCTGATTGGAGGTGCTGCGGGAACGTTTGTGCCGGAATCATTTTTAAATATCAGCATGGACTTTGACTCCCTGCAGCAAAAGGGCGCCGTGCTGGGCTCCGGTGCGATCATTGTGATGGCCGAAGAAAAGTCCATCCCCGGTATGCTGCATTCGATCCTGCGCTTTTTTGCACACGAATCATGCGGCAAGTGCGTACCTTGCCGGGTAGGCACCCGGCAGTTGACTATTCTGCTGGAAAAAATTATGGCGGGCGGACCCAACGTGAAGGCCGACATTGACGCATTGCTGAATCAGTCTGAAATAATGGCCGCCACATCCTTGTGTCCCCTGGGCCAATCCCCGGTTTTGCCGATTAAAAGCGCCGTGCGGTATTTTCGAAAAGAACTGGAAAAGCCCAAATAAATTTCGTGACCGTCTGACCTACGTTCCGTTCGGGGCAAGATATCATATGGACGAAACTCAAGGCTTCGATTTTAGATTTCGGATTGCGGATTTTGGATTTAAGGTATTCTATCCATTTTATTAGAAAGAAAAAGCAAAGCGATTCCGCCAATCCGAAATCCAAAATCTAAAATCCAAAATTCAACCACTATAAATTGACAATGGAAGCTGTAACTTTAATTTGACAAAATTTAGAGCCATCCAGCCCAGTTGATAGACATTATGGCAACAATTAAAATCGACGGAAAAACAATCAGCGCCGACGACGGGGAAAATCTGCTGGAGGTAGCGCGGCAGAATAGCATTCAGATTCCCAGCCTTTGTTATCACCGCAAACTGACGCCGACCGGGGCCTGCCGTCTGTGCATCACCAAGATTAAGGGGATGAAGGGGCTGATCGCCGCCTGTACGGTGACGGTAACAGACGGGATGGAGGTTACGGCTTTTGATGATGAATTGGAAGATACTCGCCGATATTTACTGGATTATCTGTTGTCCGAACACAATGAAGACAGCGATTTAAGCTATGAAGACGAATTCAAGGCGCTTGTGGCCCGATACGGACTGGAAGATCCGGCCGCAAGGCAGTTTCCCTCCCTCTGGCAATCTATCGGGTATCCGGTGGACGACAGCTCACCGGTGCTCACCTATGACGCATCCAAATGCATCAAATGCTTTCGCTGTATCAAGGCCTGCGACGAGGTGCAGGGCAAAAACGTGCTGTCTTTCACCAATCGCGGCCTCGCCTCCTATATCATCGGCGGATTCGGCGTCTGGGGGCAATCGGAGTGCGATGGCTGCGGTGAATGCATTCAGCTTTGCCCCACCGGTGCGATCGTAGAAAAACCCAACCGCAATATTCTCAAATCGGACCGGGAGGATAAACACGTCCAAACCATTTGTCCTTATTGCGGCGTTGGCTGCCAGATGGATCTGGCCGTTAAAAACAACCGCATTGTCCGGGTCAACGGCCTGGAGGGCTTAAAGCCCAATGATGGAAGGCTTTGCGTCAAGGGCCGCTTTGGTTATGAGTTTGTGGCCAGCCGGGATCGGTTGACGCAACCATTGATCAAGAAAAACGGCCGGTTCGTCGAAGCCGGCTGGGACGAGGTCCTGGATTTGATTGCCGCACAATTTACGGCGCTCAAGCAAAAATACGGCAGTGATGCCCTGGCCGGCTATGCATCGGCCAAGTGCACCAACGAAGACAATTACATTTTCCAGAAATTTATTCGCACCGCCTTTGGAACCAACAATGTGGATTACTGCACCCGCCTCTGCCATGCGTCGACAGTCACGGCCATGCTGCGGTCTTTGGGCGATGGCGCCGGTTCAAATTCGATCGAGGATTATGAGACGGCCGATTGCATTTTGGTCGTCGGCAACAACATGATCGAAACCCACCCGGTGACGGCCACCTTCGTCAAACGCGGCATCGCCCGGGGAGCCCGGTTGATCGTCATCGATCCCAAATGGACGCCGTTGGTAAAGCAGGCAGATGTCTGGCTGCAGCCCCGGTTGGGGACGGATGTCGCACTACTCAACGGCCTCATGCATGTCATAGTCGCCGAAAAATTGATCGACAGGGATTTCATCATCAATCGCATCGAAGGCGGCTGGCAGGCTTACGAAGCGCTTGAAAAGATCGTTTCGAAATATCCGCCTGAACTTGTCTCGGAAATCACCGGAGTCGATCCGGACCTGATATCGGCAGCAGCCGGGATCTACGCCCGGGCTCAGCGGGCGCTGATCGCCACCGGCATGGGGATCAGCCAACAGGTTACCGGAACCCACACCGTATTTGCCCTGATCAATATGTGCCTGATCACCGGACAGATAGGTAAAGTAGGTGCCGGGTTGAATCCGCCCCGGGGCCAAAACAATGTCCAGGGCGCCTCGGATGTTGGATGTTCGCCGCGCATCTATCCGGGTTACATTCCAGTCACGGATGACGAAAACCGCCGCAAGGTGGCCAAGGTCTGGGATTTTCCCTATGAATCGCTATCCGCCGGCATCGGCTTGACCACTGTCGAAATCATGCAGGCCGCCCACGCAGGAGAAATCAAGGGGATGTATATCATGGGTGAAAATCCGATGTTGACCGACCCCAACCAGAATCATACCCGTGAAGCCCTTGAAAGACTGGAATTTCTGGTGGTGCAGGATATTTTTCCGACCGAAACCACCGCTTTGGCCGATGTTGTCCTGCCGGGAGTATCGTTCGCGGAAAAAAACGGCACCTTCGTGAACAGCGATCGCCGGGTGGCGCGGGTCCGCAAAGCGGTTGATCCGCCCGGTATGGCCCGTCAGGACTGGAAAGTGTTGGCAGCGGTTGCCGACAGAATGGGCTGTCCCCTTAAATCCTATCAGGATGAATCGGAAATTTTTAATGAAATCGCCGCGGTAGCACCGATGATGGCCGGCATTTCCTACGACCGCATCGAGCGGGAAGGAATTCAATGGCCGTGTCCGACCAAAGATCACCCGGGGACTGCCACGCTTTTTCTGGAGAAATTCAACACCCCCAGCGGTCGGGCGATTTTGCATCCGGTGGATTACGTCGCCCAAAACGAAAAACCGACGGCCGAGTATCCATTTTTGCTGAACACGGGCCGGATCCTCTACCAGTACCATACCAGCACGATGTCCAGGCGCAATAAAGCGCTGACGGATTTTGCCAACCAATCCTATCTGCTGATGCACCCGGATGATGCGGCAAGGTTGGATTTAAAAGAGGGCCAGCGCGTCAGGGTCGCTTCGCGCCAGGGCGCCATCGATACCCGGTTAAACGTCAGCGATGAGGTGCTGCCCGGGGAGCTGTTTATGCCGTTTCACTACAGCGAATCCCCTGTAAATCGACTCACCCGCGATGAGCTGGACCCACATTCCAAGATCGCACCCTTTAAATTGACGGCCTGCCGGGTCGAACTCAAAAATGAATAATGAAAAATGAATATTCATTTCAAAGCCGGTCCCGGCTGGATCGGAAAATCCCGACAGAGCCGTTCGACTTCTTTTCTGATGCGCCCTTGCAGATCCCTGTTAGCCGGCTCCTTAACGATGGCGGCGATCCAGCTGCCGATTTTTGCCATTTCCTTTACCTTCATCCCGCGGGTGGCAACGGCCGGCGTACCGATCCTGATGCCTGATGGTTTAAACGGCGTACTGGGATCATAGGGCACCGTGTTGGCGTTGCTGACAATGCCCGCGTTTTCCAGCGCAATCGCGGCGGTTTTCCCCAAACCGATGCCGAACGGCAGCAAATTGATCAATATCAGATGATTGTCGGTTCCATCTGTAACCAACTTGATGCCCCGGTCTTTTAACTCACCAGCCAGTGCCCTGGCATTGGCCACGATAGTTTCGGCATAGACCTTGAAATCTTCCGCCAGGGCTTCTTTCAATGCGACTGCCTTGGCCGCCGTGACATGATCATGGGGGCCGCCCTGGGTGCCGGGAAAAACGGCCCGGTCGATTTGCTTCGCATATTTATTTTTGCAAAGTATAATGGCGCCGCTGTCTGCCGCAATACTCTGAAATGCCGTAAAATCGATTTCGCGCGGATACGCCGTCAGACCGGATATGATCATTTTGGGTTCGTGTTTCATGGCCAGCCTGCGGACATCATCCATATCGATTCTTTCGGTATCTTTATTGACGCTGTAATTGACGGCGTTATAAATTTTGCCGGAAAAATTAATCGGATGGCCGTGGGTCAGATGGCCGCCGCAGGACAGGTCGAATCCGATAAACGTATTGCCCGGCTCCAGGAAGGCCATATAAACGGCCCCATTGGCCGGGCTGCCCGAGTAGGGCTGCACATTGGCATGTTCGGCTCCGAACAGCTTTTTGGCACGCTCAATGGCAAGGCTCTCGATGGCATCGACGATGGCATTGCCCTGGTAGTATCGCTGGTGAGGGTAGCCCTCACTATATTTATTCGTCAAAGCGGATGCGGTCGCTTCAAGGACGGCGGCACTCACATAGTTTTCACTGGCAATGAGATTGATGGTTTCCTGCTGCCGCAGATTCTCTTTCTCAAGCAACGCGTGGATATCTGGATCGGTTTTTTCTATTTCCATTTTTCTAATGTTTAAAGCTCCTCTGGCCTGTATAAACCATGGTCGCGCCGGCTTCATTGCAGGCTTCGATGGACTGATAGTCGTTGCCGGATCCCCCCGGTTGAATGACGGCGGTGACGCCTTCCCGCAGGCCGACATCCACGCCGTCGCGGAATGGAAAAAAAGCGTCGCTGACCATGGCGGCCCCGGTCAACCCGCCTTTTTCCCGGGCCACCCGCTCATCGAACTCCGCTTTTTTATCGGCATCGGTCATTTCATTATAAGGTACTCCCAGGCTTTCGAAGCAATAGCGATCGGCAAGTTTACGGTAAGCCTTGTCCCGGGCAATCTCAGCCACACCGACCCGGTCCTGTTCACCGGTGCCGATGCCGACCGTCACCAGGTCTTTGACATAGATTACGGAATTGGAGGTAATCCCGGATTCGACCAGCCAGCCAAACAGCATATCCTCGTATTCCTGATCTGAAGGCTCGCGGTTGATTTTATACAGTTCGTCCTTGTATTCACATTCGGCCAGCTTGAGATCCTGCCGGCTGCGGCTGTTCGGCACAAACGACCATTGGGTGATGATTCCTCCGTCGATCAGGCTTTTAAATTCAACACTGCGCTGACCCACAAATGACTGCAGCCGCCCGATGTTGCCGATTTTAACGATCCGCAGATTTTTCTTGGCGCTGAAAATATCCATGACCCCGTCTTCAAAATCCGGTGCGACCACGACTTCGGCGTACTGCTGAACAATAGCTTCGGCGGTAGCCTTATCCACCGCTCGATTCAGGGCGATACAGCCGCCGAACGCTGCCACCCGATCGGCCATGTTGGCCTTCCGATAAGCATCCTCCAGGCTGTCGGACAGCGCCACCCCGCAGGGATTGTTGTGTTTGACAATCACCGCGCCGGGTTTATCAACGAAGTATCGTAGAATATTCAGAGAGTTGTCGGCATCGGTCAGGTTTGTTTTGCCGGGATGTTTGCCGGACTGCAGCAGTTCGATATCGGATGCCAGGTATTGTCCCGGCTGGATGGTACGGGTTTCCCCTAAAACCAGATTTCCGTTGACCATGCGGTAAAGCGCCGCTTCCTGCCCAGGATTCTCACCGTAGCGCAGTCCTTTTTGAACATTGTCGATCGTCCAGGTAACTTTCTCGTAAAACAGGGTTTGCCGATTGTCATCGTCTACAAAGCTGATCTCCATTTTGGACGGAAAATGATCATCCATGATCGTTCGGTACATTTTTTTGAGATCTTCGGCCATACTAAGCCTCCTTCTTTTAGATTTGAGGTGCTGTTGGATGGTTGATTAGTTTATTCGTAAAATACGTTACCGTTTTTAGTTTCGAAGCCGGCTGGGTTTAATGGTTCAGGGTTCAAGGTTCAGAGGTTCAGAGGTTCGACGTCACAACCGCTGCACCCGGTTGGCGAAATTGATCAGTATTTTGAGCATCCGACCAACCTCATCGGGAATGCGGCACTCGAGGCTAACCGCGAACCGCAGAGTGTCGAATGTCGAAAGATGGAATCGCTTCGTTCAATCTTTTTAACATAGGCAGGCTACCTTACTTCGACACTTGTCCGCCGCAGGAGGATTCGACATTCCTTATTCGACAATAGTTATTTTAAGGTTTCCTATTTCGATTTGACGGGACGGACGCTCGCAGCCAGCAACGCTGCTGAACCTTGAACCTCTGAACCTCTGAACCTTGAACCATGAACCTTGAACCTCTGAACCTCTGAACCCTGAACCTCTGAACCTCTGAACCTCTGAACCTTTACCCGTAGCAACCCGCTACATCCGCAAACGCCTTATCACTGAGAAAATCCGCGATGGTGCGGTCATAGACGGCGGTGTGATCAAAGGCCTTTTGCGCCAGGCGGTAGCGCAGCTCCAGGGGCAAGGCGCCGCCGTTGGCTTTTAACTCGGCCGTTATATGTTCATAATCGGAAGGATCCACGACCGATGCCACCCGAATGAAATTTTTCGCCGAAGCCCTGATCATGCAGGGCCCTCCGATATCGATGTTGCCCCGGGCCTGTTCAACCGTGACATCTGGCTTAGAGATGGTCTCCTTAAAAGGATATAAATTCACGACCACCATGTCGATGGGCACACTGCCGGTGCGGCTGAGGTCTCCCTGATGCGCCTCATTATAGGTCTCGGTGAGCAGCCCGAGATAAATTTTAAAATCCAGCGTTTTGACCAGCCCGCCCTGGGTTTCCGGCTGTCCGGTGTATTCGGAGACCTGAGTCAAATGGGCATCCGCCGATGCGCCCAATATTTCCTTGAGCCTCGCAAACGTGCCGCCGGTGGAAAAAATTTTTAATTCCGGATTGACGGCCATCAGCTCCGGTACGAATTTATCCAACCCGGTTTTGTCGGACACGCTCATCAGCACGTGTCGTAAGGGTACCAACTGGTCAATCTTGTCTACGACGTTCATTGCCATAATGTTCACCTCTTCCCTTCATTCTCTTCTCTGAATCGGTTAAAAAAATGCTCCATGAATTCGTGGCGGTCGGCGGCCAATGTCTGCCCCGAGCGAGTCATTATGCGGTCTTTGATTCGGCAAAGTTTAACTTTGAATTCCCGATACCCGGTGTCATCGGAGGTATACGGACTGGTGGCTTCGATGTCGGTATCTTCACTGTGAAGCCGGGCGCCGACCTCACCGGCAAAAAGAAAGGCCCGTGCCACGCCAATGGCGCCGATAGCATCGAGTTTATCGGCATCAAATAAAACCCTGGCTTCCTGGGTTCGGGGACGGAAGCTTCCCCGGAAGCGGTGGGATCGAATACAGTGCAGTATATTGTCCTTCTGATCGGCCGCCAGGGGCAAATTGTTTACGAAGGGTGCCGCCAATTGTGCCCCTTTTTCAGCATGACAAACAGCGCCCCGGGAGTTGTCCTGATGGCTGCGGGCGATATCATGCAGGTAGGCGGACGCCAGCAATACGTTCATATCCGCCCCTTCGGCATCCCCAATGCGTTCACATAACCGACGGACCCTGAGCGTATGCTCCCAATTATGACTGCCCCGGGCACCCTGAAAATAGGTGAAGGCCATTCGTTCTATGGTATCGAGCATGAATTTTTAGTGAAACCTCAGCAACTGATTTAATCCGCCGGACCTACGGTCAAGATACAATCTTCAGCTTGCCACGGAGCTGATTCTCACCCTGGATATTCTAATTTTCAGGGCGGTGTAATTAAAGGAGACGCCGACGAATGAAGGTTGTCGATTGATAACAGGAAGCATCCCTATTCAATTATTATGGAAACGGGATTGCTGGACCATACACCAATTTTGGCAATGCTTGCAATAGGCAAATTAAACGAGATATGCAGATCGATACTTCAATTCTAGCAACCTAGTTTGAAAAGTCGGTTGTGAATCTTTGTACGTCCCGCAATTGCATGAATATTGGAAAGGGTATGATTTAGGGATTGAGGGATTTAGGGATTTAGGAAATTAGGAATTTAGGAATTTAGGAATTCAGGGATTTTGGGATTCAGGGATTTTGGGATTTAGAAATTGAAGGAATTCTATTTCTTTTAATTTATGGATTTTATCCTTTAATCCCCCAATCCCTCAATCTTTCGAAAATAGGCTTAAATCGTGTCCTAAAAGGTTAACCCATATTAAGCGTAAGTTACGAGATCTGTACTTAGTATTTATGTACGTTTTTATACAAAAAGGCCCGGCTGGTTGAACAGATTTGTAACGCCGCCTACAACATCCAGCAGTCAAGAGCGTCATTCGGGTATAGTTGGTTGGGTCCGGGCGGGACTTGAATAAACCATCTAACCAGCATCATCTGCCACCGAAGGCTGAAGGTGGCAAAGCGGAATTATCCACCGCCGGCTATTCAAGGGAAATCTGTATTTGTCTTTTCTTAGGGCGAGTGATAAAATTAATATCGAACCTTGAACCCAGAACCCAGAACCCAGAACCCAGAACCTTGAACCCAGAACCCAGAACCTTGAACCCAGAACCTTGAACCCTGAGAACCCTGAACAAGGAATTTCCCATGCGTTTCGTTCGCTTCCTAATTGTCTTCTGCATACTGAGTTTAGTGCCGCTGCAAGCCTCAGCCAAATCCGATATTACCGGCTGGGGGAAAGCAAAATGGGGGATGACCCATTCAGCGGTCAAAAAGTATTTTGATATAAATCCCTGGGAACCGGGCAGTACGCCGACCTGCAAATCGAAGAAAAAGATCCGAATCTGGGGACGTGATTTTACGGTGGCCTTCTATTTCGATGAGCGTTCCGCCGACGGCAAATTATATAAAGTCGTGCTGGTTCATTTTGACAAGGACCTCAGGGACAGCGCCTGGTTAAATTCGATTAAAGACATGCTGGTGGAAAAATACGGTACGCCGGATTCGTTCAGCGTTAGGGAAAAAATGAAAATCAGTCACTGGAAAAATTCCGCCGGCCAACTCAAACTAACCACCATGACCGGCCGAACGGTCATGTGCGCCCTGGAATATATGGCCGTGACCACGGAAGGCAAAAAGCTGTAGCCGCCGGGATTGAGTTCAACCAAATTGCGGCCCCGCAAAAATAAAATCAGGTGTAAACTTTATCTGAAAATCGCCGATATAATTGACAAGGAATTTTAGAGCGCCGTGCAATGATTAACCTTAAATCCAAGCAAAAACATCGTGAATAAAGCAAACTTTATCAGGGTCCGCAATTCTCAGATCAATTATTTCAGTGAGGTCTCTCTCTACTATCAAACGGGCGCAGAGACCTATTGCCTGTACAAACCGGCCGGCAGCAAACTGACAGATGTGCGTATCAGCCAGAGTAAGCACCCCGATCTTTATATTCAGGAGAATGACCGCCTCGTTGCGATCAAAGAGATCCAAAAGGAATTTAACCGGCATGTAGCCGACAGTATCAACACCGGCAACGCCGTCAAGGTCAAATCGGCCCTTTGTGACCTGATTGAAGAAACGCTGGCCGAACCGCGCAGCGGCACCCTTCAAGTTTTGCGTGAAACCGTTGATTCGCTGATCGCCGGCTATTCAGAACGCCCGGGTATTCTGAAAACCTTTGCCTCCATGTCATTTAAGGACTACACAACGACGATTCATTCCATAAATGTGATGGCTTTAACCCTTGGGTTTTGTTTCCACTCCAATATCGATATTAAGAAAACCAAAAAATTGGGATTGAGTGCGCTTTTGCACGATGTCGGCAAGACCCAAATCCCCTCATCTATTTTAAAGGCGCCGCGCAGGCTGAGTAATGATGAATTTAATATCATGAAATCCCACCCAAAGATCGGTCATCAAATCATCCGCGAGAGAAATAAAATCGGCGGTTCCGTGGCTCAGGGCGCTTTGGAGCATCATGAAAAGCTGGACGGCAGCGGCTATCCCAAAGGTACCCGCAAGATTTCCTATGTCGGCCAACTGCTGGGCATCATCGACTGTTACGAAGCCCTGACCAATGAGGATCGTCCCTACCGACGTGCCCGCAACCCACTGGATTCACTCAATTTCATCAAAAGGGACGTGGAAGCGGGTAAATTTAGCCGGGATATTTTTGAAAAATTCTGCTACAGTCTAATATAGCTGTCCTCAGACACTCACCGCCCCTTGATTAATCCAAAAAATTGTTCGACGCAATGAATGATAAAAAGCAAAATAAATATGCACAGCATAATATAATTAATCCGCCAAGCTCTCAATCCAGCAACCTACTCAATCTTCATAGAAAAAAATACATGTCCCACCGGACTTTCATTCAAGGCGGATTAATTGGCGGATTCATTAGCGGACGATTTAGCCGGTATCCCATTGTTGCCTGCAGTGTGCTTCTTTTGACCTTGCTGGTCGGCTGCGAATCCGCACATTACTACAGCCAGGCCATTCAGGGCCAGTACGATATCCTTGACAATCGGCAGCCCATTTCCGAAATCATGGCCGATCCTGAATCACCGGTGATACTGCGCAAAAAACTGGGCCACATACTGGCCGTGCGCCATTTTGCTGAAAATGAACTCCAGCTTCCGGTAGGAAACCACTATCAAACCTATGTCGATATCGAACGGCCCTATGTGGTCTGGAATGTATTTGCCGCCCCGGAACTCTCCCTGACACCTAAAACCTGGTGTTATCCGGTGGTGGGATGCGCCGCCTACCGCGGTTATTTTTCGGAAGAAAATGCCCGCCGGTATGCCGCCGGGTTGAGCCGTCAGGGATATGAAGTCTACGTGGCCGGCGTGACGGCCTATTCAACGCTGGGCTGGTTCAACGATCCGGTTTTAAGCACTTTTGTGCAATATTCCGAAGGGCAGTCAGCAGCTTTGATTTTTCATGAACTGGCCCACCAGGTGCTGTATGCAAAGGGAGACACCGCCTTTAATGAAAGTTTTGCCACCGCAGTGGAACAGGAAGGGCTTAAACGGTGGCAGGAAAAAAACCGGTCCTCCCACCTGTTCCGGGACTATCAATCAAACTACCGGCGGCGACAACAATTTATTCAATTGATCCTGCAGTACCGCCGGAAACTTGAAACACTGTATCAATCAGATGCTTCCACCATGGCTAAAAAGGACCAAAAAACACTGATCTTTTCAGCACTGGGGCAGGAATTCAACCGACTGAAAACAGCCGAAAACGGGTTGTCAGCCTATGACGGCTGGATGAACGATTCCCTTAACAATGCTAAAATCAGCAGCATCGCCGCCTACCACGATTTTGTACCGGCTTTCCAAAAAATTCTGGCTGCAAAAGATGGCGATTTGAATAAGTTTTACAGCGCGTGCCGCAACCTGGCTGAGGAATCCCGGGAAGAAAGACATCGCATCTTAAACGGTTATCTCGAGAATTAACTCGGCAACCAAAATGCTTTCCGGCTTGACAGAGAACTGCAATTTTTCTAATATCTTAACATGTACGAACACTTTTTCGGTTTCAAAGAAAAACCCTTTAAGCTGGTTCCGAATCCAGACTACCTCTTCCTGAGCAAAAGCCATGAAGAAGCACTGGCCCACTTGAACTACGCCCTTTCCCAAGGTGACGGTTTCGTAGAAATTACCGGCGAAGTCGGAACCGGCAAGACCACGCTTTGCCGCGCCTTTCTCGAAAACCTGGGTGAAGATGCCATCGCGGCCTACATTTTTAACCCCAAACTGGGTCCCCGGCAGCTCATTAAAACCATCAATGATGAGTTTGGAATAAAATATGCGACCGATAATACGAAAGATTTAATTGATAATCTGAATCGTTTTCTCATGCAGCAGAAGATCCGCCGCAAAAAGGTAATTCTGCTGATAGATGAAGCCCAGAATTTGAGTAAAACGGTATTGGAACAGCTGCGCTTGTTATCGAATCTGGAAACCCGAAGAGAAAAGCTGATTCAAATATTATTGGTCGGGCAACCGGAGCTAAGCGACATCCTGGACTCCCACGAGCTCAGGCAGCTGGGCCAGCGAATCACCCTGCGCTATCAACTCAGCCCGCTGAACGCTCAAGAAACTGCCGATTATATCCAATATCGAATCGATATTGCCTCCCAGAAATCCGGCCTTAAATTCGACCGTGCCGCCCATCGTCCCATATATAAATACTCCCAGGGAATCCCGCGGGTGATCAATATAGCATGTGACCGGGTTTTGCTGACGGCCTTCGGTCTGGATAAACACAGAATTACCGGTGAAATCGCTCGCGATGCCATCAAAGAGCTTAAAAGCAGAGGCGTCCCCGGAAAATTTACCCAGTTGAATTGGAGGAAGATTGCAGTCCTTGGTGTCGTGGTTTTGGTGCTTTTGACCAGTACAATTTTCCACCGGCCGCTGAGCAAAGGTATCCAGGTTTGGTTCGACCTGGCTTCCAACGGGCTATTAAAAATTACAGCTCCGGAAGATACGGCCGTCAGCGCCACCGACAATTCCGACTCGGTGGGTGTCAAAGGAGACGATCCGGCTGCCTCTGAAAATTATAGTGATAATGCTGCCGAATATGAGGCCGGAACGGCATTCGTTGAAGCTGATCGGCGCCGGAGCAATGAAACTGACTTGCACGCTGCCGAAAATACGTTGATCCCGATTCCTGGAGGATACGACCCTGAAAATTCCACTGAGACCAACCTGTCAACTTATGTCTCCCAGCAAGATGAGGCGGAATATGACCCGGAGCCGGATCGCAGTGGGAGCATAAAATTAGCGGACTATTTAACCACCATGGACATCCGCGCTTCGCGTTATTCTGCCTTAGAGGATGCAATGGAACTGTGGCAGACCCCCATCGAGGTTCAGCCCTACCTCTACAACCTGGATGATGATCAAGCATTCTTTCGGTTGACGACCAAACCCAAGGGCGTGTTCGTACACCGGGTCGAGACAAGCTTGGAAATGCTGAAGCGTCTGAACCTGCCTGCAATCATGGAGTTATTTCCAACTGGCAGCGAGGTGCCCGGCTACCTGACCCTCAGCCGGATAGAAAATCAAAACTTTATCTTCGGCAGCCTCGATCAAGACAAACTAGTGGTTTCGAGTGCCGACCAGATTAATTCTTATTGGTCTGGGGTCGCCTATTTACCCTGGAAAAATTTTTTATCTATTTCGGGGACCATACCAAAGCAATCCAACAAAGATTCCATTATAACGCTAAAATTGCTGCTGCACGAGCTGGGATATAACGAAGTCGCCATCAACGACGAATACGATAAATGGACGCGCCTGGCCATTGAGGAAGTTCAGGCTAGATACGGCATACCGGTTGACGGCTTCGTCGGCCCCCTGACCAAAATGATTCTGTATCAAGAAAAAGAATCTTTCGAAATGCCCCGCTTGATTGATTGACCCGGGCTGAAAGTGAACACTCCTCCTGCTGAGCGGGAGGCCTCAATAAGCCCCAGGAAGAAGAGGGCAAGACCACTGGCGGAGCTATGTAAATCCGAAATTCGGGTTTCGAGTTTTTTCAAGTCTCATTTAATTCTCACCGGAACGGTAGAACCATAAATTATATCCCGCCGGCAGCGGGATGCATGATCGGGGAAAAATGAATTGAGTTCAATCTTAAAAGCCCTAAAAAAAATAGAGGAGGACTCGCCCCCGCTTCAACTGCATCAGACCCTGCCAGGCTCCACGGCTTCGATGCCGGTGTCCAAATCGAACACTGGCAGGCGTCGGCGTAAATTTTTTTACCTGTTTGTTGTGTTGTTGGCCATGGCGATTGCGACGGTCATGGCATATAGCCAGCGAGTGCTCATTATCGCAAAAATAAGGTCGGTGGTGGCATCGTATGCACCGGCAACCGGCAAAAAGCCGGACGCGGATCGAAACAGCGTCTACCGGGCCAAAATTTCGCGAGCACCTGCAAAACCGACCTCAAAGTCGCCGAGCGTAAGCCGTCGGTTAGAGACTCAACCGAAAAAAGCAGCGCCCGGCAGCAAAAATACTTCCCGCCAAGTTGGCCCAAAATCCGGCCAACAGCGCACGCTCAGCACTCCGCCCCGGTCCCGGAAGTCACCTGTCGATCGGACTCCGGCCGAAGCAGCCAACGCGCGTTTGCAAAGGCCACGGAAAAAGGGCCTGCCCGCCCCAAGCTCAAAACCCACCCCGAGAACCACTGCCGCCATAGCCACCAAATCGCCCGCGACCGCGACCGGCGCCCCTAAACCGGTCCGCAACCGATCCAGCGAAAATTACGACCGGATCACCGGCTCTAATCTAAAGCTTCAAGCCTTGGCCTGGTCAGAAGAAGCTGACCGGCGGATGGCCGTAATTAATGGCAGCATCGTTCATGAAGGAGAATCGGTGGACGGCTATCAGGTGTTAAAGATCCGCGCGGAAGATGTGGTCGTCAGAAAGGGGGGGAAATCATGGCGTCTGGAATTCGGGCTGCAGCAGTAAGGACGGTCATTTAAAGCGCAGGACCTAGCCGGTGATTATCCCCCGCAAAAAAAATTCCCTGCAATATCGGCGACGCAGTAAAGGTGAGCAGAAAATTTTTCGTAATAATGTGTATTAAAAATTTATTACCATTTCAACAAGTTAGACATGAAATAGCGATGGTTCCAGCAGGCGCAAGATTGACACTCGCGCCGTTTTTTTTTATAATTTTTATTGTACATCAAGACCTTCGATTTTAACAAACCGGATGGGAAGACAAGGTGCGGGACCGGGTCGTCTTGGTAATAAGGTGAGTCGGTTTTTTTTTGCCATCAATTGCCCAGAATACAAAAATTAGACGTTAAATGTTATTTAAAAAGCTTTCTATTTCAATGCTGCTGCTGGTTGCTGCGACGATTGCAGTCGTTTTGAGCAATATCCTTTTTGATTTCGACATACTGCAGCCTCTGGAAAACAAAGTGTACGATTCGATGACCCGGCTGCGCCAGCGCAAAGCCGGCACCCAGGTGGTGGTTCTGGCAATCGACGATCAAAGCATCCAACGGCTTGGCAGCTGGCCCTGGCCGCGCTCCTATCTGGCCGAAATGGTCAATCTGCTATCGGACTATGGGGTACGGGCCATGGGTATTTCACTGCTATTCCCCAGCCGAGAGGTCAACCCCGGACTGCAGGAATTGGAGCACATCAAAAAAGTGCTCATCGACAAATCTTCAAAATCAGGTCTAAAAACCACGAAAAAAATCAAGCGCGTCCTGGCGGAAGCCGGCAAACGGTTAAATCATGACGAACGGCTGATCGCTGCCGTCCGCTCCGCCCGCAATGTGGTGCTGCCCCTGCGGTTTCAGCTTGGCGAACTCGAAGACGGCAGCGCTCCCAATTTATCAAATTGGATGACCTTAAATTCCATTGCATCCAACCGCATCCCCCAAGCGCCGAAGACTATGATGGTCAAGCCTAGCCGCCTTCGCGGAATTTTCAACAACCACAGACTGCGGGCCATCCGTGTTAGAGAACCTTACCACGATCTATCGAAGAAGGCCGGCGCCCTGGGTCACATCAATTTAGTCGGCGATCAGGACGGCACGGTCCGCAACATTCCCCTGTTGATCAACTACAAAGATAGGGAGTTCATATCCCTTGCATTGCAGATCGCCCGAAAATATAAGGGCGGGCGGCTGAAAGATATCAAAATTGAACCGGACAGAATAGATCTGAGAAATTGGCATGTTCCCACCACGGGAAATCATCGGATGATAATCGATTACAGCGGCCAGGATGCCAACATTCAGCAAGTTTCTTTTATTGACGTCCTCGACGGCAAAGTGGGTGCAAAGGCTTTGGGCAAGAAAATCGTCCTGTTCGGCGTGACGGCCGAAGGGCTGTCACAACAGTATAATACCCCGACCGGTTCCAATGTCTCCGGTCTTGAAATAGTCGCCGCCGCCGTAGAAAATATAATTAATACCAAATATATTTCTCGCCCTTCTTGGATCTATACCGTCGAGATCCTGGCCTTGTTGTATTTCGGGTTTTTCCTCATGTTTGTCATCCCCAGGGTCACGCCTCGGATTGGGGCGATGATCCTCAGTATCTTTCTTTTGACCTGGGTCGGTGCCGGCGTCATTTTATTTATGAGCACCGGGATCTGGATTAAAATTCTGGCGCCGATCATTCTTTCAGGGCTTGGATTTGCGCTGGCCATCCTCCGGCGCTACACGTCCGATAAGCAGGATGAAAATGCCGAGTTGAACAAAAGCCTGGGACTGGCGTTGCAGGGCCAGGGCATGTTGGACATGGCTCATGAAAAGTTATTAAAGTGCCCGGTAGAAGATAAAGCCGTGAAAGATATTCTGTATAATTTAGGGCTGGACTTTGAACGAAAACGGATGACCAACAAGGCCCTGTCCGTCTATCGCCATATTAAGAAGGCGGGCTCGTTTAAGGATATCGACGAACGTATAAAGAACCTGATTTCATTGGATGCCACCCTATCTATGACAGTCGCGGCTTCCAATAAAGAAACCTCATTATTATTGCAAAACGGCGGCACAAAGCCCACCCTGGGACGGTATGAAATTTTAAAGGAACTTGGGCAAGGCGCTATGGGCACCGTTTACCTGGGCCGGGATCCTAATATCAATCGTGAAGTCGCTGTCAAGACCATCAGCTACTCAGATGTTGCACCCGATGAATTAAGAGAGGTCAAAGCACGCTTTTTCCGGGAGGCCGAAGCGGCCGGAAAGCTTTCACACCCGAATATCGTGACAATCTATGATATGGGTGAAGATCATGACATGGCCTATATTGCGATGGAATTTCTCAAAGGCAAAGAGTTGACCCACTATTGCCGGAAACCGAATTTACTGTCCCTGAAGCGGGTTTTGAAGTTGGTCAGCGCAGTCGCCGAAGCTCTGGGATATGCCCATAAGCAGCAGGTCGTGCACCGGGACATCAAACCGGCCAATATTCTTCTGCTGAAAGATGACCAGGTTAAAGTGGCCGATTTTGGCATCGCACGGGTTATTTCTTCATCAAAAACCCAGACAGGTATCATATTCGGCACCCCCAACTACATGTCACCCGAGCAGGTAGCCGGAAAAAAAGTGGACGGCCGGTCGGATCTATTTTCCCTTGGCGTGGTTTTTTATGAGATGTTGACCGGCGCACGCCCCTTTAAAGGCGACAGTATGACATCGCTGCTGTTTGCCGTATCCAAAACCGACTACGTACCGATCCTGGAGATAGCCCCCAAAACACCGAAATGTTGTGTTGAAGTTGCCGAACGCCTGTTGGCCAGGGGGGTCTCAAATCGTTATCAATCTGCTTCCCAAGTCATCAAGGAAATCGAGACCTGCCTGAACACCATATAGTAAAAACCTATTGAGAGTTAATGGTTATTAGTTATTGGTTTGAAAGGATTCGGATCGATTTTTATCTTTCACAGAAAATAGCAATATAAATTGGATTCACAGTCATTTCTATTAACGATTAACAAATAACACCCATCTAAGCATATTTCGCTCTATCAATGCTATATCAAATACTTACCATCACTTTCGCAAATCGGGAATATCGACCGGATTCGTGTTGGTTCAGACAAAAAATAGGTAAAGATCTGGGCCGTATGTACCGATAGTAATAACCAAGTTCGACTTGGCATCCGGGGCTCGAAAGCGATGCGCCGGGTGGCCCGGCAACCCGGACTAAACCGAACTTTGACAAGGTGCCTGAGACATCTGGTAATCGAATCGATATATTCCGGAATATTGTACCGCCAGTTCAAATCAAAATTAAACGGAGACAACAATGCTCAAAATTGTATTGAAATTAAAGGACAAGGAGCTTAAGACCCTGGAAACGGACAAGCCCGAAATTACCATCGGCCGTCAAGAGGACAATGACATTCATATCAACAACTTGGGCGCCTCTAAAAAACATGCCAGGATATTTCGGCGCGACGGGATATACATTCTTGAAGATTTAAGAAGCACCAACGGCACCCTATTGAACGACGAAAGCATTCAAACGGCCAAACTAAAGGGAGATGACGTGGTGACCATCGGTAAACACGCCCTTTATATATCCAACCAAGATAATCGAAATACCACATCCAAGGACTTTCCGGAGAAGACTGTCAAAATAAACAACTGACTGATATAGCACGAAAAACGCGGATCCAAGCAACGCTTCACCACTAGGCGCTCCCATACCGCGGATTAACGCACCACCGGCATGAAAAGGGAAAGGAGCGTCTTTTTGCGGTCCGTCCTAGCCGCCTGCCCGAACGCAATCAGGGAAAATACTAGTACCAAATCCCACAGAAGACTTCAACCACCCGTCGCACATCGGCTTTGTCACTAGCCCTGTCCGGGACCGGCATGCCATTGTTTACCCGTCATGCCAATGATCCTCCAGGAAAAACTTGCATTTCTAGTATAGTTTAGGTATAATCAGAAATAAACTAGTAAAGCGTCTCGTAAATGTTGTTCTTGGTTTTGGCAATATGATTTTCTCATATTTAGGCTTGTATTTAACCCAGTATGTGGTATGATTCTATGAAAAAGCAATTCAAAAATAGCTTTTATACT
>Ga0209786_1000119_pt1 | contig 33121 bp, 21 predicted proteins | sample WorMetilvaeELBA2_FD_187405 | JGI IMG/M metagenome (GOLD analysis project Ga0209786, IMG submission 187405) | Marine gutless worms symbiont microbial communities from Max Planck institute for Marine Microbiology, Germany - Olavius ilvae ELBA.2... ...
ACTTGGGAAAAAGGAAAGTAAAAGCGACCAATCCTCTGACATATTTTTTACCTCCACCAGGTATTTTGATGGAAGCATATGTTAATATTAATAAAAAGTCAATAAAAATAACTTAGCGCTTATGGGGATTATCCCCGCCTTGGTCCGATTGATCAGTAACACGATCAGTGATTTACTCACAGCGCATTCCTTTGCAAGAAATCCTGGACCAACGGCACGATTTTTTGGGGCACATCCTCCAGGACATAGTGGCCGGCATCGGAGAAACGATGCACTTCGGCCCCTGGAAATCGGCGCTGCCACTCCTCCAGAAAACAACGGTTAAAAACAAAATCATGTTCCCCCCAGCATATGAGAGTGGGGGTATCGGCGAACTGCGCCAGGTTGTCATCAACGCTTTTGGCTAAGGCATAACTGGAATCAGCCGGGCTTAAAGGAATATCCTGCACAAATCTTAATACCGCCAGGCGGTGATGCCAACAGTTGTAGGGCGCTGTCAGCCCTTTTTTCACATCCCGGGCCAGTCCCTTGCGGGATGCCAGATACAGGGCACCGACCGAAAACAGGTTGAAACCCCTTACTGCCAATGCAGCCAGGGGTCCTGCCCGTCGGATAAAATGCCCGGCCAGAGGCACCCGGTAATCCGCAGGCGGCAAAAAAGCATAGGTGTTCAAAAGGACCAGCCGGCGGATGCGTTCCGGATGCCTAACGGCATAAGCCATACCGATCATACCGCCCCAGTCGTGGAGAATCAGGGTAATATTTTCGCCCACACCCAGATGATCCAGCAAATTCTCCAGGTCATCGACCCGCTGCTCGAGTTCGAATCCGTATTCAGTGAGGTGCGGTTTGTCAGACAGACCGCATCCCATGTGATCCGGTACAATCGTGCGATACCGTGGCGACAGGCTTGTAATCAGCTCCCGGAAGTAGAACGACCAGGTGGGATTGCCGTGCACCATAACCAGCGGATCACCGTCGCCTTCATCGAGGTAGTGATATTTTAAACCGTCAATATCCAGGTAACGGGACTCAAACGGGTACAAATGGCGCAAATCCGATATGTCGACAGATTTAGTTTTCAATATTTTATTCTTTCTGAATACAGGGATCTTTTTGCTGTTCGATTGGAGAATCCGCTTGAAAGCAAACCGCAGAATATCGAATACATCAGCTATCTTCAATCCCGCCCACGAGCCGTGAGCCTCCGCAGGCGCAGGTTGACACATCTATCTCAGAAAATGAAGGCGTGCTTCGTAGGCGGAACACCGCAAGCCGTTTTTTTCTCACCTTCATACCTTCTCAACTTCTCAACTTCCGTTCCGGCCGTGCGCCGAATGCCGAATGGCGAATGCCCGTTCAATGCCCTCTGTCTTTGTCTTCTGGCTTCTGTCTTCTGATCTCTGTCATCTGCTTTCAGCTTTCAGCTTTGAGCTTTGAGCTTTTTTCCTTCCCACTTCCGAATTCATCTACCATTCTATTCCCAGCATCAGGCAGTTCAATCCGCTGCCGATCCCCAAAAAACCCACCAGATCCCCGGTGGTCAGAAACTCTCTTTCTGCGGCAATGGCGGCGGTGATCGGCAGGGATACGGTACCGATATTGCCCAGGAATTTAAAGGTCGTGAAATCTTGCGAGGCGTCAATCCCGATTGCATCAAGGATGCTGCGCTGATGGGTGGCGCCCACCTGGTGACAGATAACTTTGTCCGGCTTGTTCTCCGGGACGGCCAGTTCCCGGCGAAAGGCCCTGAAGGTTTCGATGCCCAGCACGACGCCGTTTTGAAGGACGCCCACCGGATCGGTTTCCATGATGTGCAGCCCGCTGGCCGGTATCCCGGTGTCCGGCCCCCAGACGCAAAGTTGGTGATGTTCGGCGGCACTGCGGGTGGCGCCTCCCAGCAGCCGGTGCCCGGCATCGGTCAGTGTTTCAGCGGTCAAAATGACGGCCACTGCGCCGGATCCCCCGGTCAACGTTGCCACGGTCTTTTTAAAAATGTCCATGTCCCGGGTTTCCAGCAGGCGGTCGATGGTGATGTCGACAATCTGGCGGGCGGACTCGCAGGAGACGATCATGCCGGCCCGCACCTGGCCCAATTCGATGGCGTTGGCCACCTGAACCATTCCGGATAATATTCCCAGGCAGGCATTGGAGACGTCATAAACCTGGGTTTCAGCGCCAAAACCCAATCCGTCGGCCACCGCACAGGCGGTGGCCGGCTCCAGGTTGTCGCGACAAACGCCGCCATAAATCAACATCCCGACATCTGAAGGTGATATGCCCGAAGCCGCCAGTGCTTTGCGCCCGGCCTTGATGGCACCATCGTGCATCTGGAAACCCGGATCCCAGAATCGGCGTTCCCGGATTCCGGTGATGGCCTCCAATTGTCCCGGCTGAAAATGCAGCGCATCGTAAACCGGTTCCAAACGTTTTTCCAGATCATCAGACGTCACCACATTGGGCGGCAGTTCATAACCAAAGGAGTTTAGATAAACTTTTGAGTAAATCATTAAATCGTCTTATGCATTTTTTTAAGGGTGGAATGTGGATAAAATTCCAAATCACAAGCCTCAAATAACAAATAAATCTCAAACCTCAAAAATCAATGACCAAAACGTTCGCTAAGGTCGTTTCCCAGTCCCTCACAATTCTTGTTTTGCTGGCGATGAAGCCATATTGCCAAGCCGTTGACAGGGCATTCGTTTTGAATTTTGAATTTGTTCATTGGAATTTATTTGTGATTTGTTATTTGGTGATTGGAATTTTTATTGAGCAAGCAATATTAGTCAATAATTTATTTAGGCAATAGAATTGCGCCACCTCATTCAGGCAATCGGTATCAGCCGGATACCGAAATTTTCCATTTTATAGATCGGCAGTCCGTCGACCTTCAAATACCCGTCGGCCTGGATGACGGGCAGCGGCGCTTCCTGGATTTTGGTAACTACGGCTTCAACGGCCACCAGGTTATTTTCAGGTAGGATCTGGCCCCGGTAGATCCAGGTCTGTTCAACTTCCGTTAAAAGGCCGAAGCGGTGGCTGCTTTCAAATTGCGGCCAACGCTCCAGGGCCACAAACTTAAGCAGCTGGAGAAATGACTCGATGCCCAGCGATCCCGGACAGACGGGATCCTGGTAAAAGTGGGCTTTAAAGAACCACTCGGCGGGATCCACCGTTTTGGTTCCGCGCACAAAGCCGAGTCCATTCGGACCGCCGTCGGGGATGTAAATCTCGATCCGGTCGATCATGCGAATTGATTTGGCCGGCAGCGCCAGGGCGGGGGCCGTGTCTACGGCCGGATCCCCGGGATCTATGGGTGCCTGGTCGACAAATTCCCGATCGATGCCGTTTCGAATCGCTTCCGGTGCAGGCGCATAAGCCTGCTGGGTCGCCTCGCGGATACCTTCCTGCTGGGCCAGGGCCTGCCGGGTAAAAAATCCGCAATAGGTTTTGCCGGCGTAAATCCGCTGCTGCCGGCAGTAGACTTCGAAATCAAAATGTTCGATGACCATATCGGCTGCTTCGGAGGCATTGGTCAGCCGGGCTCTCACGGTCAGGGTTCCGGCATTGGGCAGGACTTCGCCGAACAGGGTTGCGCTGCCCCCCAGGTTGCGGAATCGCAGATCGTTTTTACTTCGCAAGGCCGATCCCATGTAGGCTGCCAACCAGCCGCAGGGCTGGAGGGCAATTTCAAGCAAAATGCTGATCGGCACCGCCGGCGTCCTATCGGCTTTAAAATACCAGGCATCCGGTGCAATGTCGCACTCGGCTTCAATCCAGCCGCCAGGCTGCAGTACCCATGGCGCGGGTTCGGCCTTGACAATGCGGTCGATGAGCAGGTAGGGCGGCCGCGGCAGACGCGCGATAAAGCGCTGTGTGTCATAGGGTGCGTATTGATCGCCGAAGGCCTTTGACGGTCGACCTTCGGCAAATTCCAACATGTGTCGGCGGTCGAACAACGGCGCCCGCTTTTGGCTGGATGCCGGCATTTTCGCTTCAGATATCCGGCTGCGCCACAGGGATTCGATTTCGTCCCGGGTCAGGCCGCTCATCTGCAGGGACATGTCCCGGAAAAAAACAATGCGGTGTCCATCGGCATACATATAGGCATCGGCAATCACATAGGGTTCAGGTCGGTAGCCGATCTCTTTGATTTCAATTTCATAGACGACCCTGGCAGTTGCAGGTGTCACGGGCCCCCGGCATTTCAAGGTGGCCGGGACTTCCCAGACCGGCTCGTAAAGGACGTCGGTTTTTTCGGTAACCCAGCCGATCCGCTGCAGATATATGCGCAGGGTGTGGGCGCAGCATTCGTACATCAGGGTGCCCGGCATTACCATGTCGTCCACAAAATGGCAGGTTAAAAACCAGGCCTGGGGATCGATGTCGGCCTCGGCCTGAATCAAACCCAAGCCGAATTGCCCGCCGCTCGGATCCAGATTGATAACCCGGTCGATCAACTTCATCCGACCACCGGGCAACCTCAGATTATCCGGCAGAATCAGACCCTCGAAATTACGGCCGAAGGCCTGTGCTAAATTGCCTTCCCGCAGGGCCTGGACGGCTGAATCATCATAGCCGGCCTGATCCAGGGGAACCAGATTCTCCCAGTCGGCCGGTCTTTTTCCCGCACGTGGGCGGCGGTCCTCCGGGGTCAAGATGATACCGCCCGAGTTTTTGACTTCTTCTTCAGTGAAAAAACCGGCACAACCGTTTGTCATGGTAATCAGCGGCGCGTTGTCGATATATCCGTTGAAGTGAAACAAAAAAAGATACGTATCACCCTGGCGCAGGAATTTTTCGATGGCGATCTCGTAGCGGATGGTTTCACCCGGTAGGGGCAATCCCCGGTGAAATTTTACCGTTGCATCCAGCAACCGGTAGGTTCGGCGGCCCTGCACCTTGAGATCGATGCCCAGATAGGCACATAAAAACAGGTCCGCCTGGCCGGCTTCAACCGATATGCAGACCGGCGTCCGGCCACCATCCAGATACCATGCGCCGGGCAGTACATCATGCTCGGTAACAATGTTGCCCGGGCCCAGCGAGCCTTTTTCACCTTCCACGGCCAGGATGCGATCCACCAGCATCAGCGGTTCATCCGGCAATCGAACCCGGGCATCATAGCTGTCCGCTTCCGCAAATTCCGGTCCCAGCACCCGGGCGGCGGATCCGACGGCAAACTCAAGACACGCTTCGCGGGAAAAAACGGGAGTTTCTGATTGCGGATTGCGGATTTCGGATTGCGGAATGCCGGAATTCGGAAGTGGGAATTGGGAAGTGGGAAGTGGGAAATCGGCCTTCGACGAACTCAGGCGAGACAAAGTCGGAAGTCGGAATGCGGAATTCGGAATTTTGTAATCGGGAGTCTGATCGGATTTAGGTGTTGTTTTTGATTCGGGTGCTTCAGATTCAGCATCCAATAAGGATTCATCTGACTCTGCAATGGCACGTTGCAGGAGGTCGGTTTGCAGCTTAAATGTCTCGGCATAAGACTTGGTGAGTTCGTTGGAGAGTTCCAAAAATTTCTGATGGGCCTCGGCCGTGCTTTTCGCGGCCTGATCCATTGATTTAAATAGTTCGGATAAAGAAGAGGCCATATCCGGCGAGTCTTCTTCGACAGCCGGTCTTTCATCGTCCAATTTTCCGACTGTTAAATATTCCTCGCCTCCGACTGCCTCATCTGCTGTGACTTCTGTGCTCTGTCTTCTGCCCTCTGACTTCGGTTCCAGCCGAGCGCCGAGCGCCGAAAGCCGAATGCCGAATGCCGAATGCCGAATGCCGGATTTATGTCCTCTGACTTCTGTCCTCTGTCCTCCGACCTCTGTCTTCTGACCTCTGTCTCCTGTTTTCCAGCTTCCGACTTCCAATCCCCCGCCAATCGTGACTTTGATCGGGTTTCCGGCCGATTCCTCGATCGGTTCAACCCGGGCCGGGGCGTAGGCGGCCCGGCCGTAAAGCGCTGCCAGATCCACCGGAACCCGTTCGGTGAGCAAGGCGGCCAGAACCTTGATAACCGTTCGGTGATCCTGCTCGTCTTTGACACAGGCCGACAGGGCCAGGTGGGATTTTTGATGCAGGATGCGCTTGGTCATACGCGTGCAGGACGAGTAAGGGCCCAGTTCAAGGAAAACGCGGACACCATCCTGGTAGGCCCGGTTGATCGTGGCCGTGAAATCGAAACCATGCAGCGCCTGGTTCAGGATGGAATTGGCGGCCTTGTCATCGGTCAGGGTATAGGCCCGTCCAAGGGCGCAGCTGTAAAAACGAATGTCATCCGGTTGGGTGGTGGGAAATACATGCAGATCCCGGTAGGCATCGGCCACCGGTTTCAACGTATCACAGTGAACCGTTACGACACCGTCCAGGAAAATGGCTTCGCAATTCAGGTCTTTGACGGCTGATTGAACATCCGGCAGGCGGCCGCCGATGACGCACTCTTCGGGTGTATTGATAATTAGCAATCGCGCGGTGGGAAAGCGTTTTAAAGCTTTTTGCACCGTATCGGCCGAACGATTGACCACGGCCACGGACCAGTTGACCGTTTCGTCGGCGGGGATGCCCCACACCCGGCGGGCGGCGTTGCAGGGTCCTGCCAACTCGGTCGAAAATAAGTTGGTGGCCTGCATCCGCTCGAGCATTTGACCGCGTTCGGGCCAGACATCCATGGCAAAATAGCCGGCTGATTCCCCCAGACTGTAGCCGATTACCGCGGACGGTCGAATTCCGAAATTTTTGACCAGGCTGGCCATGACCCCGCCATGCACCACCTGGCCGAAAATCATGTGATGGGGATCGGAAATGATTTTTTGGTACGAATCCGCCTGCCAGCCCGCTTCCCAGGAAACCCGCCAGGGAGCATAGCATTCCGGCAGAAGCTGGGTTTGCAAGCGGGACGTCCGGGCATCCAGGTCGCGCAGAACCCCGGGCCACTGGACGCCGGTATCGCGGCCCATGCCAAGGTAATGATTGCCCGAACCCGGAAACACGAATGCCAGCTGCCCATCCCTGCCCAGCGGTTGTGGTGAATAATGGATGCCGCCGTCCCGGCCCATTTTGCGACGGCTGTCTTTAACAATTGCGTCTCTGGCCTGGCCAATCCATTTTTTCAGATCCCTGAAATCTGCCGCCGCAATGGACACGGCCGACGGGAGATCGGGCGTGACTCCATTGTTAAGATACCAGGCCCGGGCCGCTTCTTCGATGGTGGCTGCCGACTGTGGCCATTGGTCGCCGGCGGCGGCAGTCACAAAACTGGCGAGGTACCGATCCAGGGCATCCAGGCCGGAGAGCAGGGCCTGGCGGTTGGGCCCTTCAATGCAAAAAAGCCCAAAATCATGCAGACCAAGCGGCCTTTGGCGCTCCTGCTTAACCTTCTGCAAGACGTCCGGCCCGACCCCTGATGAAAGCAGGTAGTCAAAGCCTTCCAGCACCGCATGCATGCAGTTGCCGTCGGGTGTCATGGATCCGACCAAAGCCGCACGGGGACCGTCACTGCGATTCCTGAGCCAGTATTGCGGCTTGATGGGAAAATGAAAGTTTTCCGGAAGCCAGGCCGAATTTTTGGTGGAAGTGAAATTGCCCAGAGGAGGCAGAATTTCCTGGTAGAGACATAAGCTCGTTTTGACCACCGAAGCCAAAGCCGATGCTGCTCCTGGGCTGCCGATCGTCGGTTTTACCGACCCAACGGCGCACGGTTTGCCGGTGCCGCTGAAAAAATCATTCAGGGCAACCGCCTCCAGGTCGTCTTCGGCCGGGTGGCCGCTGCCGTGGGTTTCCACGTAACTGATCGTGGCCGGTGCAATTTGGGCCTCCCGGCAGCATCTTTCCAATGACTTGGTATAGGCCGCCCGGGTCGGCACAGCTGCATCAATTCCGCCGCCGCTGGCGCTGCCGAAACCTTTGATGACCGCATAGATCCGGTCGCCGTCAGCCAGGGCCCGGTCCAGCCGTTTGATGATCAAGGCCGCAGCTCCGTCGCCGGGCAATGCGCCGTCGGCGTCCTTATCAAAGGGTCGGATATGCCGATTGCGGGAAAAAGGCCTGACGCAGTCCGTCAACATTAAATTGCGCACGTCCCCGCTCAGGTCGACAGCCCCGATCAGAAATGACTCCGCCTCTTTTTGCTGTAAGGCCCGGGCACCGATTTCCAGGGCTTTTAAACCGCCGGCATCTTCACAGGATACCACAAAACTCGGGCCTCCCAGGCGGAATTCCCGTGCCAGGCGGCTGGCGACGATACCGCCCAGGGCCCCCAAGGTCCGGGGGGCGGATAGGGGCGGTTGGCAGATATCTTTCAGTGAGTCCAGCCGGGCCTGGACGGCATGTTTCTGGGAACTGTCGTCGCCCCAGCGATCGATTAATTGAGACAGCTGCCATCGCAATTGAAAATTAGTGGCTTCCAGGTCAAAATCGATGCCGATCACGGCCCCCATAGCAGGTCGATCCTGCCGCAGGGGCAAGGCGGCATCCAGCATGGCCCCGGCCGCCACCTTCAGCATTAACAGCTGTTGGGGCAGTATGTCCGGTATTTCATTGGGCGGGATGTGAAATTGACCGGCTCTGAGCAGTACTTCGCTGCCATAACCGCCCAGAAGCGAGGCTGAACCCAGCTGCCGTTCGGCGATCCGGTCACACCCCTTCCAACGCTGGCGGGGCCTGGTGCTGATATTGGATTGACCGTTGAAGATGAGTTCCTGGAACTCTCTTAGTGACTCCGCTGAACCGAAAGACGCTGCCAGGCCGACGATTGCGATTTCGGATTTTGGATTTTGGATTTCGGATTTTGGAATCTCAGATTGATTGATCGCTACCGCCTTTACTTCCGAGGTCTTTAAATCCGCAATCCGCAATCCGTAATCCGCAATCGGATTCCATTCTTCCAGCAGCATATGGGCATTGATGCCGCCGAATCCGAAGGCACTGACGGCCGCCCGGCGCGGTCGATGTTTGGCGTCGGCCGGCCAGGGTTCGCATCCGGTTTGCACCCGGAAGGGGCCGTTGTTCAGGGGACTGTCGGCCGGTGCCTGCTTGAAATTCAGCGATGGGGGCAGGGTTGCGTGCCCCAGTGCCAGCAGGGTCTTGAGCATGCCGGCCGCGCCGGCGGCCGTCAACAAATGCCCGATCATCGATTTTACCGAGCCGATGCTGCACTGGGACCGGGTCCAACCGGAATCACCCCACAGCGCTTTTAAGCTGTTGAGCTCCGTCAGATCCCCCAGGGGAGTACCGGCGCCATGACACTCAATCAAATCGACGTCCTGGGGAGACCAGCCGCAGGAATTGTAGGCCTGGCGCATGGCGCGCAGCTGCCCTTCGCTGTCCGGGGCCAGCAGGTTGCCCCGCATGTCGTTGGACAGGCCGACGCCTTTGATAAGGCCATGAATGGTATCCCCATCCCGCACGGCATCCGCCAGTCGCTTTAGTACGACCATACCGGCGCCTTCGCCGACAACGAGACCGTCGGCACTTTCATCGAACGGCGCACAGCGGCCGGAAGGTGACAGCGCCTTTAACTGGCTGAACCCGACCTGGGTAAAGAGGCTGTTGGGTCTGGAAACACCTCCCGCCAGCATGACATCGGCGCGCTGGGAGTGCAGTTCATCGCAGGCCAGTTTAATGGAATAAAGCGAAGAGGCGCAGGCGGCGTCCAGGGTGTAGGTGCCCCCACCGAGGCCTAATGCCCTGGCCAGGATCGCGCCCGGCATGCTGGTCACGCGACTGGCCAGATAGTCTTGGCGTGAAAAACGCTCGTTGGCGGCATTGTCCCGCTCCGGAGTCATACCACCCAATAGTTTTTCTTTAACGGCTGACCCGAGAATTTCCCGGGTGACGGCGGCGGTTGAATCCGTCGGCAACGCAATCGCAGCCAGGATGACCCCGGTTCGGTTACGGTTCAGCGACTGATTCGGGATCGCGGCCAGGGCTTCGCGGCCGACATGCAAAACGATGTGATAAAGGGGATCCAGGGCCTGGATCAGATTTTTATCCAGATTAAGGTTCGCCGGATCAAATTCGAAATCGCTAATATGACAGCATCGTTTGGAATAGGCCTTGTCGAGCTGAGGAACCGGCGACACCATCGATTCCGGATCGACACCCCAGCGGCTGCGCCGAACGTCGGCGGTTGCGTCGACCTGGTTGACAATGTTTTGCCAGAATACATCGAGGTTGGCGGCAGCCGGAAATAGGCCGGCCATACCGACGACTGCTATCGGGTTTTTTGGATTCATTCAGGGTGGATTGTTGCGATTGAGTTTTTAGAATCTATATATATAACTCATTAGAAAGGCCAAGGCAAGAAACTATAGAAATTTTCATGCCTTGGCCCCCATGACATATTGATCATGATATAAAAATGTATTATGTTCGATGATCCAAAGCATCGAACAAACGGGGTGAAAAATGGAAGAAAGTTGGGAAAAACAACTGGCTTGTGCCGAAAGTTGCGGGCGGTGCGGCAATAAATTGCGGGACAAGGATCGCCGACTCCTGTCCGTCTATGATCATGAGCCGATATGTATGGCCTGCAAAAGTGAAGAAGAAAAACGGCCGGATTACGAAGATATGTCAAGGCAAATGATTGCCGCCTGCATGGAAACCACCAGCAAACCATATGGGGATCCGGCCAGCTATTGCTTTCATCACTTTTGCCCGTTTAAATGCTAATTTATCCGCCCTGATAAAAGTGATACCCCCGGTAAAACTAGTTCTTTGTGAACAGGAGGATTTTTGTTGATAATCGGTCCGGCGGATAAATTAATTTTATGCTTCGCATAATTTATTTTTGATTAGGCCCTACTATTCTGTCTATTTTAAAACGACTGAGCGAAGCGATTCCACCCTTCGACATTCGATATTCAATATTCTGCGGTTCTGCGGTTCGCTATTGACGTAGTTCATAAGAGGATTTAGCATCTCACGATCCTGACACCTGAAACCTGACACCTGAAACCTCTAATAGAACAAGGTGCGCGGTAACATCGACTGTATTTTGTCTATGTGATGTCGCTGAGCGCCAGCAGCTTAATAACCACCAGGGTTACATCATCTTCCTGGGGCGCTTTTCCTCTGAATTCCCGCACCGTGTCGATAATGCTGCGGTTGATATCCTTGGCCGCGGCAGCGGCATGCTGCTGGATTATCTCCTGCAGTCGCTGCTGTCCGAACATCTGGTCGTCTATATTGCGGGTTTCATGGATACCGTCCGTGCCGATTAAGATGATATCACCGGCCTGCCAGCCCTGGCGGGAAAATTCTTCATATCTATAGGCGTCGTCAACCCCCAGCACCATTCCCTTACCGTTTAGTTCGGCGAACGTTTTGCCGGCACTGTCATAGAACAGGGCCGCGTCGTGTCCGGCCCGCACCCATTTTAAAATTTGGTTTTTGGGATCGATTTCCAAAAAAAACATACTCATGAAGCGTCCGGTCCGGGAACTGTCGCGGGTGACATACTTATTGACGTCACTGAGCAGTGGGGCAGGGCTGTCATAGTCTTTTATTCCGAAGTGGAGAAAGGCCCGGACGGTTGTCATGTGCATGGCCGCGCCGACGCCGTGGCCGGATGCATCAGCAACCACGATGCAGCACCGATCCTGAGGCAGATGGAAATAGTCATAATAATCGCCGCCGGTCTCGTCGCAGTACTTGCTCGTGCCGGCTATATCCAATCCCTCGAATTGGGGATTACCCTGGGGCAGTAGATTTTGCTGGACTTCCTCTGCCAGTTTGAGGGCGCCGACAAGCTGAATGCGGTGGCGCAACCCGTCGATCATGTTGTTGGTGTGCCCGGCAATCACGCCGAATTCGTCGCTGGTGGCTACCGGAACTTTGCGCGAGAGATCACCCCGGCTGACCATTTCCAGGATCTTAGTTTCATTGTTGAAAAGCAGTTTCAGGTTATTCGAGTACGAAACTATCAAATTCATCACCAGCACCGTCAAAACAGCCATGATGAAAAATATTTCATATGTGACGGAAAGCTGGGCCTCGATAATCGAAGCCTCATCCTGGCCGATGCCGGTCAGCCAGATGATATCGCGGGTAAACACCATAATCAGGACCACGGCCACGAACAAGGTCGTGACCAGTGCCACGAAGGAAAATTTGCGGGTTGTGGAGAAAAGGCGCCTGGGCAGCGGCAGTGTATGTTCCCGGGACATTGCCTGCCGGATCACCTGGCGTTCCCGCTCGAGGGCGGAGTCCAAACCGATAAAGAAGCCCGTTACCGTGCAGCCGACCAATAATGAGACGGCGCTATACACGGGAAACCCGTGCACGATCGAATTGTAGACACTGCCGAGGACCCCGGCGAACAGCGAAAATCCGAGTTCCAGGATAAATGAGCGTTTGGGCTGTAAAATTTCCGGCGCTGTCCGCACGTACCGGTGCGCCATCGGAATCCGCAGCGCCAGGGCCACCAGAAACGAAACCAGTATGATAACCCCCAGCATCACGGGGGGCAATGATGCCAGAAACGGTCAGACCTGTCCGCCATAGATGGTTATGGCAACAATGGCAAATGCGTATTGGATGATGGTCCTCATAATTAATTCGTAAGCAGCTTTTCTTTAATATTGCGGAACCAGCCTTTGTCGGAATTTTTTACAATGCAGACCTGCTTTAAAAATCTTACAAATTCCGGGTTGGTTTTCTTAAAGGCGATGATTCTGTCCATTGACAATATGTTGTCGAGATCCGGCATTTCCAGTCCGATATCTTCTTCGCGATGTACTGACTCCATGATTATCGCGAGTGCATAAATAGTCATTTTTTCGGCCATGGCATCGGGTGTCACCTCAACATGCTCGCCAGCCTGATAGGCCAAAATTTCATAAACACATGCCATCAGGATTGGGTCGCCGATATCCCGCGGATCCTTGCATTCATTCAAATCGAAGTTGCTGTCGAGAAACTCATCGGCCGCTTTTTGCAGCTTCATGATCCAAACCTTGTTTAAATTTTGTGGCAATACGGCCGTCGGGCCATAGGAAAGAACCTCGTTGTTGAATTGGGATAGCATATCGAATGCCCTTTCAATTAAGTTAGTATTTAAATATCAATCCGGATCCTTACCAGCTGTGATCGGTAAAATAAAACTGATTTTATGTCGATTAATATTGTATCTCCTTACAAAACCATCGTTGGGACGTAATTGTTGCATTGATTGCTTTCCTAAATCCTTCAAAACGAATTTTGTCAAGAAAATAACCGGTTATAAACTGCTTCAGATCCTAAGCTTTTTCCAAGACTACGCACGGAATAAGGGGCCCCTGCGGTGCAGCTACAGCGCAATTAAAAGAATTTAGGTGTCAGGTGTCAGGTTTCGGGTGTCAGGGAACCGAGTTGCCAAATCCTGACACCTGAACACTGACACCTGAAACCTTCAGTAATTAACAACATGTTGTCAGAAAAATCCTGCTAAGGGCCTAATAGTGGTTGCGCGGGCTGTAGTGCAACGCGGGAATTTATCTGAGGTTTTGGAACAGCCCACATAAAAAAAGGGCGGCATGGCAAGTACCGCCCTTTGTAATGTAGGAGGTAAACGTTACAGAACTTTTGCCTATCGGGCAGCTCGATGTAACTGAACTGCCCGGATAAGAAAAGGAGGAGGCTAAAGAAAGCTTCCGGTACACTGGATGCTTTCCTTAGTTGCACAGGATTTATGCTGCACGTTTATGTAGAGACAACTTAATCTAAAGGGTTACAAATTATCTGAATTTTGACGCCGACATCATCGCTGCAGATCGATCATGGTAACTTGATTTTAAATACCACTGGAGGATGTTTGTCTACAAAATTCAGATGTTAAAAAAATTCGGTCATCTGAAAAGTGCAAATTACAGTTGATGTGGGAATCGCATCAAAAAGATAACGCGCCTATTTTGGCATTGATCGTTTAGGTTTGATGGATTACTTTTACGACTGTGATTCCAATAAATCGTAGAAATTCCGATGGAATGTTTATGACTGATGACATTGCAAGATTGGCTGACCGTTATTTCGCTTACCTGGCGCGCTGCTTTCCGGTCATGTGTGCCAGCGATGAATTCCACTTTTTACCCCGGGCCCAAGCTGCCGCTGGCTATTTTGACCTGCTGGACAACCTTGATTCACAGGCTATCGCGCGGATAGTCGCCCGATTAAAGGATTTTAGGGTTGAAACTGCCGGGTTTACCGATCAGGTCTCTAGCCTGGAAGATCGAATTGATCTTGAATTGATTCAGGCCAATATCGCCGGAGTTTTGATTGAACTGGATCAAAAACGATCATGGCAATACAATCCGCTGCTCTATCTTAAAATTGCCTTTATCGGCTTGGATCATGCGCTAAACAAACCGGCCGCCAATCGCAAAATGGGCATCGATCGGTTTATCGCCCGCCTGGCGGCAATCCCCGGACTGCTCGAGCAGGCTGCGGTAAACATCCAATCGATACCATTTACTTATTTCCAGGCCTCCCGGTCCATGCTGGAGGAATGCCGGCAGTATCTCGATCTGACCGGAAGACGTCTGCTGGCAGAGTTAAACGGAAAGGCGGCCGGCAGCCTGACAACTCATTTGAACCATTCTAAGGCTGCGCTGCAAAGACTGGGTGATCATTGGCGAGGTTTGCCGGTTCTTCCGGACGGACAATTTGCTGCGGATACTCTCGATGAAACATTGCGGAATCATTTTTTAAACCAGCGCAGTATCGATGATATTTATCAGCTGGCGGTGCAGGAGTGGGATCAGATTCTTGATAAATTAAAGCAGTTGCAGCAAAAACTGAATCCGGCAGCCTCCTGGCAGAGCTTGTACCACGAATACCTGCCGGTTGAAGTTGAAAAACATGATACCCTGGCCCTCTACCGCCGGGAAATAAGTCGATTGAGGCATTTTTTTCACCGGCAGGGATTCAGCCCGGCCGCATTAAACCGGCCTGTGGAAATTTCAGAAACCCCGCATTATCTAAAATCCGTGCGCGGGGCAGCTTCTTTTGCCGCCGCCTTCACCGCGGACGAACGGGAAAAGAGCTATTTTTATATTACCACGCAACTTGCAGACTCCAGTACCGATCAGGCCGGGTCGTTGCTTAGAAGGCGATTCCATCGCGAATTTAAAATGTTGACAGCCCACGAAACCATACCGGGACACCATTATCTGGATAGCATCCGCTGCCGGTTGCAAAATCCGGTGCGTCGTCAAATTGAGTCTGCGCTTTTTTATGAGGGCTGGGCTTCCTATGCCGAATTCCTGTTGGTAGACACCGGGTATGTTTACCATCCCATGGATCTGCTCGTTGATTACAAAAGAAGGCTTTGGCGATCGGCTCGCTGTCAGGTGGATGTCGGGTTGGCCACCGGCAGGATTGACATCCCAAAGGCCCTCGGTCTGTTGGAGGAGTGCGGATTTTCCGCCGAAGAGGCCCGCCGCCAGATCGACCGTTTTCGTTTGAATCCCGGATATCAGTTATGCTACAGTCTTGGCTGCCATGAATTCCGGCAGTTGAAAGCCAGCTGTGGCCCGCATTTGACGGATACCGACTTTCACACTTTTCTGCTGGAAGGCGGCGAACTGCCGTTTCATTTGATCCATGAACGCCTGAGGGCCCGCAAGGATAAGGGTGAAACCATTTGAGGTAGCTTTAATTATTTGACGTCTATCCACAGTATGCATGGATAATCCAAGTCATATGCGAAAACTTACCTTAGTATCAAATAGCAGATACGTAATCCGTGAAGATCTGTGGAAATCTGTGTCCAAAAGTTTAAAATGAAGGGACAAAAAGTGCAAGAATTCAAAGGATACCATTCCGAATGGAATTTAGGCAGTCCCGGCGGGTGGGATTATCAGCGCCTGACCCAGATCATCGGCAAAGCTGTCTGGCAGCGGATTAACGAAATCCGGCCCCTGAACTTAGAATTGAACTTTGACCATCCGTACTTTTCACCGGTTGACGGGTTGGTCGAGATCCTGGTGCAGGCCCACAAGGAACACGCCGGTCGAGATGCCGGATTGATCGCCGTCGTTGCCGAAGAAGAAACCCTGGCAAATGTCACTGAAAATATAAACCTGGCCCAAAAGCTGGATGCCGTGGATGGCATCACCGGCGTGCTGATGGCTCCCCAGGAACTGGAGTTGAACCAGGGTCGGATTTGCTGGCAAGGACAAACGGTATCGGTGATATTCATGGATTTCAACACCGATGTGCTGTTGGCCCTGCACCGTCGGCATAATTTAGGGCCTGTGCTGCAGGCCGTAAGGGAGCGTCGCGTCATCAACCCCCGCGGAACCGAGCCGTTTAATGTCAAGAGCATGTTCGAATTATTGACCGGCTCCGGCAATGATCGATTCCACCATGAAATTGTGCATCGTACTCCCTGGACCAGGCAATTTTTCGACCGCAAAACCCAGGCCCCCGACGGGAAAATCATCGAAGATCTGATCGAGTGGACCCGTCGCAATTGGGACCGCCTGGTATTGAAACCGGAAAGAGGATATTCAGGACACGGGGTCAGGGTAGGGGAGGTCGATCACGACGCGGACGAGGCCATCGCTCTGGCCCTGAAAGCCGGAGAATACATCGTCCAGGAAAAAATTCCATTGGCGCTATGGGCGGAGGAGATCCCCCGCTTGAATAACGGCAAAATCGAGATCAAACGCTACCAGACTGATTTTCGCTGCCTGATGGGACCCGGGGGAATGCTCGGATTTGTCGGGCGCTACGGCGGCGTACCGACCAACGTCGGCAGCGGGGGCGGATTTCAACCCCTGGCCATCGTGTCATCGGATATGAGTGTCAGAGAAAGCGTCGATCGAATCAATGATACCATCAGCAGCCTGGATACCGGCGATTTGCTCCAGGTCATCAGTGAACAAAAGCAAATGGCCATGGATTGCGATTTTACCTATTTGCTGGGCCCGGTAAAAATTGCGCTGCGCCCCAGGGTGATTACTGCCGCTCAAATCGAAGCGCTGGAAAGCTACGGGAAAAAGATGTGGGAGGACTGTCTGAGTCTTGAGAAGTTGTGGCTGGACGGGCAACTGGCTGATTTGATCCGCATCGAGGAGGAAGAACTCGAGATCGCCCGCATGAATCCCTGGCAGGGTTCGGCGGCAGTCATTGCATCCGATGGATTGTTTGGTTTCGGGGCCGAACCCTAGGAATGAAGAATGAATAATGAAGAATGAAGAATTATTGAGGTCGCTTCGCTCCGTCCAATTTTAAAATTCCCAGGTTAGTATAAATTTAAAGAAGGTTTCAGGTGTCAGGTTTCAGGTGTCAGCATTCTTTGTCACCGCTGAACATTAAGGTATCGATGTCTAATCTCAAAAAATTCTATTGTTTGATATCCGGTTTCTGGCAAGCACCTATTTTTTCAGTGGCTTCTCATTTCATGGTAGTAAATTCATTCCAGCCTGAAAGCGGGTCTGAAAGCAATTAGCACCTTCTCTTCCTGACACCTGACACCTGAAACCTAAAGCTGCTGACAATATTTTGCCGAATTAAACCCAATAAGTGCCTCGTCTTTTCAGAGTTTGCAAAGGAGCGAACGATGTCCATCGAAGTTGATCCCGACTGGTGGAAAAGCTTGTTTGACGATGTCTACCTGATGACGGACGCCCGTTCGGTTTGCGATGAGACGCTCACCCGTCTCGAAGTGGATGTTGTCTGTGAATTGCTGCCCCTGCATAGCGGCCACAAGATCCTGGATCTATGCGGCGGGCATGGACGACACAGTTTTGAACTTTGCCGGCGCGGGTTTGGTTCCTGCACCCTCCTTGATTATTCACAGTCACTCATCGATATCGCCCGGGCTAAATTCAGCGCACACAATTACCCGATCCGGGTAATTTGCGGTGATGCTCGTAATATCGATCTGCCCCCGAATACCTTTGACCATATCTTGATCATGGGCAACTCCCTGGGATATGTGCCGGAGCCGGATGCCGACGGCAGGATATTGTCGGAGGCCTATCGGCTTCTGATCCCCGGCGGCTGGCTGCTGGTGGATGTCGTCGATGGTGCTGCGGCTAAAAAAACGTTTGCACCAAATGCCTGGCATGAAATCGGTCAAGACACTGTCGTCTGCCGCCAGCGAGAATTGAAGGCAGGCGCCATCAATGCCCGCGAAATGGTGATCAGCAAACGTGATGGCCTGATTCGGGATCGGACCTACGCCATACGGCTCTATGATTCCCAAGGCCTGGCATATCTTCTGGAAAAGACCGGCTTCACTCAAATCCAAATCCACACCGAGTTTTCACCCCACCGCTTCGAGGGGGATTACGGCTTTATGAATAGGCGTATGCTGGGGGTCGGGCAAAAACTATAGTAAAAGCGAACCGCAGAATATCGAATATCGATATTCTGCGGTTCTGCGGTTCGCTTTTCACGGAGCGATGATTTTATTCTCAAAAAGAAACCCTGCAATATCTTCCCAGAAAACTTTCCAGTCCGGCGGACAGTCGTTGTGGCCGGCTTCGTAGGAGACCAGTTTTCCCTGATGGGCTGCCCGGTGCAAGGCCTGTCCGTGGGAAAAGGGAATCAGCGTGTCATGCCGGCCGTGTATAATTAGAACCGGCCCCTGGTACTTTTTTACCGCCGCCAGGTTGTCGAAAGGATCCCTGACCAGAAATGAGGGTGCCAGATAGCGTTTGGCAAAGGATCGGGCGCTGGTAAACGTCGACATCAGAATCAGGGCTGCCGACGGTCGTTTGACAGACAAGGCACACACCGCCCCGCCACCCAATGATCGTCCCATAAGAACAATGCGGGATGAATCGATACCCGGGCGGGATGCCAGTGCATCGTAGGCCGCAACAAAGGCTTCGGTGATACTGGCCTGGGAAGGGGAGCCGGCCGAACGGCCATAGCCCGGATATTCTACCAGCAACAGCGCAAAACCCAGTTGAGTAAACCCTTTGAGCTCATCCGGCCAGAAATCGATCAACTCACCGTTGCCGTGCCCGAAAATTACGGCCGGCGCCGAAGTGCTGCCGTCCACCGGCGGCAACAGCCAGGATTCGACTTTGCCGGACCCGGTTTCCAGCCAGATTTTTTCCAGACCGGGCAATTTTGGGGCAGATGGCGCCGGCTGTGGAATCATGCCCCGGGGAAACATGATCTGGCGCTGGAGGAGAAATAAAAGACCGCAATATGCCAGATAGATGCAAAGCGGCCAGAGTAAATATTTGAGCAAAGGGGGCATGGCGATGTCCGATGACCGGCAATTGATTATTATTCTTTCATTATTCGGCCTGTGACAATTTTGTCAAGAAAAATAACGGTATAAGGTATATGGTTTAAGGTGTAAGGTAAAGGAAAACGGCTTTTGGCCTTCGGCTCACGGCATCAGATTTGTCAGTCGAATTTCTGCAGATCTATATTCGATATTCGATAATTTTTTTATTTACTATCCACCCTATACCTTAAAACGCTGATATGGACAAAGAAATTTAGCTTTGGTATTAAATATGCGTAACTCTCAACATCCACTATCACTTGGAAAGGAACGGGTATGATTATCCAGAGTGTTGCCGGGTTATTGATTTTCGCGGGGTTGGCCTGGTTAATGAGCGAGAATCGCAAGGAAGCAAAATTGATGATTGCCGTCATCGGAATCGCCATTCAATTGCTGGTGGGGCTGCTGTTGCTGAAGGTGCCTGTATTTCAGGATTTTTTTCTGCTGCTCAACCGGGTGGTGTTGTCCCTTGAGGCGGCCACCACGGCGGGAACCTCTTTTGTCTTCGGCTATCTCGGCGGTGGCGATCTTCCGTTTAAGGAACCGTATCCCGGCGCCGCTTTTATTTTGGCCTTCAGGGGGCTTCCGCTGTTATTGCTCATGAGCGCCTTATCGGCCCTGTTGTTCTACTGGAAGGTTCTGCCTCCCGTGGTGAAAGCCTTTTCCCTAGCACTGCAAAAAACCTTGCGTCTGGGCGGCGCCGAGGGGCTGGGCGTGTCGGTAAATATATTCGTGGGAATGATTGAAGCCCCGCTTTTCATTCGGCCGTATCTGCCAAACATGACCCGCAGTGAAATTTTCACGCTCATGACCTGCGGCATGGCCACCATCGCCGGAACCGTCATGGTGCTGTATGCCAGTATCCTCGGCAACACAATTCCCGACGTTATGGGTCATATCCTGACAGCCTCGATCATCAGCGTGCCGGCAGCCATATTGGTCGCCAAGCTGATGGTCCCCGAAACCGGCGAGCTGACTTCCGGAGAGCTGACGGCCCCGGACGAAGCCTCCGGCAGCATGGATGCCGTGACCAAAGGTACTTTGCAGGGCGTGCATCTGCTGCTCAATATTATTGCCATGCTGGTGGTGCTGGTGGCCCTGGTATATCTCATCAACCTGATCCTGGGCCTGGCCCCGCAAGTCGGCGATCAAGCGCTCACCCTGCAACGGTTGATGGGCTATGTCATGGCCCCGGTGGTGTGGCTGATGGGCGTCCCCTGGCAGGAGGCCACCACGGCCGGGTCGTTGATGGGAACCAAAACGATTCTAAACGAGCTGCTGGCTTATCTGCAGATGAGCCAATTGGAGCCGGGCTCGTTGAGCCCCAGAAGCATGTTGATCATGACCTATGCCATGTGCGGATTTGCCAATCCCGGCAGCCTGGGCATAATGATCGGAGGCATGGGCACCATGGCCCCGACCCGGCGCAGTGAAATCGTGTCACTGGGACTGCGCTCCGTCATCGCCGGAACTTTGGCGACCTGTATGACCGGTGCGGTGGTGGGGATTCTATCCTGGTAATTGGCGAGATGTCCAAGTAAAGATCAAAATTTGGAAATTGCTGCTGGTCTTTTAGAAAGAAAATTCCAAATATCAAATAACAAATCCCAAACAATATCCAAATTCCAAACTCCAATGACCCAAACAAGTTCTGATAGTTACCTGTTTTGCCTCAGTCTCTCTCCAGGGATAATGAAATATATCAGGTACACACGAATCGATTTGATTCACTGCAATTTAGACTTGTTTTGAATTTGAGATTTGTTTTTTGAGATTTATTTGATATTTGGGATTTGAAATTTGGATTTTATGCCGGAACTTGATCCATAGGGAGAGGATTGACCAGCCTATGATAGTTTGGGACCTTAAACCCGTCAGATCATTACTCGTTCCGGCTTTCCAGCTGGTCACACAGCTTCACGATCCCATCCAAATCAAAGTCTTCCGCCATCTGTTCGATGGCATCGCAGAAACTGCCATAGGTATCCGGGTCCGATCGCAACTCCCGGCCAATGGCTTTTAACTCAGTAATATTTCCCATATCGGCCGCATTGCGCAGGCGTTCGGCGATGGGCTGAGCCAATTCGGCCGGCATGGGGGAAGTGGCCTGTTCGTTGAACTGCGGTTGTTTATCTCCAGCGGCCTGGTCGAGCAGCCGGCAAGAGGCCAGGGCTTCTTCCAGAGCGTCCTGCAATTCCGCCCAGCGCTGCTGCATTTGAGCGGCTTCCGGCGGCGTGCCTGCCAGGGCCTGGGCGGCCAATGCATCCAATTTGGTCGCGGCGGCCTGCACGCGAATGGCCGAAAGGTTCCCGGCAAGCCCTTTGATGTTGTGGACCAGGCCGTGCACCTGGTTCAGGTCACCGGCGCTCAGCGCCTGCTGAATGTCGGCGGCGCTTGACGCATATTTGGTATTGAAATCCAGCAGAAGCTTGCGATAGAGCTTGTGATTGCCCTGCAGTCGGCTGAGACCTTGCGCGATATCAAACCCCGGCAAAACCTGGGGCAGGTCCTCCGGTTCCGTGCCGGATTGCGCTCGGGGCGTCTCCGGGTGATGCGTTGGCTCCAGCCCATCGGCGGTCGCATGCAACGGTGGTTTAACGGGGTCCCTGTATTCTGACGGTTGAATCCACTTTTCCAGGGTCGTGAAAAGTTCATTCGGATCAATGGGCTTGGCGACATGGTCGTTCATGCCGGCTGCCAGGCTCTTTTCACGGTCCCCGGCCATGGCGTGGGCGGTCATGGCGATAATGGGGAGCTCCGCTCCCGCTGAAGGCTGAAAGCTGAAAGCTGAAAGCTTCTCGGATTCCTTTCCTTTGAGCCTTGAGCTTTGAGCTGTTCTTCATCTTGCTTTGTGCTATGAGCCTCGAGCTGCAACTCGCGTATTTCGCGGGTTGCTTCGTATCCATCCATCACCGGCATTTGAATGTCCATCAGCACGACATCGAATTCGCTTTGCCCGACCATTTCTACGGCTTGTTGCCCGTTGACGGCCAGGGTCACTTGCAGCCCGGCGTTGGTCAATATCTCACCGGCCACCTGCTGGTTTATTTCATTGTCTTCGACCAGCAGAATCCGGGCCCCCTTGATCTTTTGCAGCGCTTCGTCCATCTGCCGCGATCCGGTGTCTTCGCGGGGCCCCTTAGCGGCCTCTTTGCCAAAAACTTCCAAAATCGTATTAAACATCACCGAAGGATTTACCGGTTTAATTAAGAAACCCTCCAGACCGGCCGCTTCGGCCTGATGCATGATCTCCTGTCGCCCATAGGCGGAAACCATGATGATCCGGGGAGGGGACTGGTCCTTTGTGAACAGGGCTTTGATCCTGCGGGCGGTTTCAATCCCATCCATACCCGGCATTTTCCAGTCCATGATAATCAGGTCGTAGTCGTTTCCCTGTTCTGCAGCGTTTCTGACCGCATCGACGGCTTTTTCTCCGGATTCGGCGATGGCAACCTCCAGGGAGAATGATTCCAGGGTTTCTTTAAAAATATTTTGCGAGGTGGCGCTGTCATCGACCACCAGCGCCCGCATACCCTGCAGCGTGCCGGCCATTTGGCTTCTTTTTTCGATTTCCTGGGAGGCCAATCCGAATACCGCATGAAAGATAAACGTGCTGCCCTGGCCGGGTTCACTTTCCACCCGAATATCACCGTCCATCATTTCCACCAGCCGTTTGCTGATGGTCAGCCCCAGGCCGGTGCCGCCGTATTTGCGGGTGGTCGAACTATCCGCCTGGGTAAAAGGCTGGAAAAGTCCGGCGGCCTGCTCGGCGGTCATTCCGATGCCGGTATCGCGCACCGCGAACCTGAGAGTTGCCCGATCATCATCCTTGTGCAGCAATTCGGTGGAAACGACGATCTCACCTTTTTCGGTAAATTTGATGGCATTGTTGGTCAGATTGAGCAGTATTTGCCCGAGGCGCAGCGGATCGCCGATCAACGACAGGGGGACATTCGGTGGTGTTGCAAAGAGAATTTCAAGTTGCTTGTCCCGGGCCTTGGCCGGTACCATGTTGGCCATATTTTCCAGAACCTCCTCCAGGTTGAATTCAATATTTTCAATGTCCAGTTTGCCGGCTTCGATTTTAGAAAAATCAAGGATGTCATTAATAATTCTGAGCAGCGAATGGGCCCCGGTTTGGATTTTTTGCAGGTAATCTTCCTGTTTGCGGCTTAACTCCGTTTGCAGGGTCAGATGCGCCATACCGATGATGGCGTTCATGGGGGTACGAATTTCGTGGCTCATGTTGGCTAAGAAATCGCTTTTGGCTTGATTGGCCTGATCAGCTTCTTCTTTGGCCTGGATCAACTCCACCGTGCGTTCCTTCACCAGATCTTCCAGGTGATCGCGATGCTTTTTCAACTCGCTTTCCGACGCCTTCAGGGCGGCCTCCGACCTTTGGATAGTGCCCATCATATCATTAAACGAATGGGCCAGATGGCCGATTTCATCCCCGGTCTGGATATCAATGCGATGATCCAGATTTCCGGTGCGGGTGATCAAATCGGTTCCTTCATCCAGTTTTTTCATGGGGGAGATGACAAATTTTTGTAATCCCAGCATGGTCAGGACACTGAGCATCAAAAGACCGGCACAAAGTGCCGCGACAACCCGCCACACCGTTCCCTGAACCTCAGAATCTATTTCGTTTACCGGGATGACCATCCCCAGTTTCCAGCCCAATTCCGGCGACGTAAAATAGAAAAAATATTCCCGGGCCGAATCCTCGATTAGCGTCGTAAAGCCCTGTTCATTTTCAAAGATAGTCTGCAGGTCATTGCCATACAGGTGGAGGATGTTTTTAAAGAGGTGGTCTTTCTGGCGGCTGGCAAGTACGGTACCGTTACGATCGAGCACCAGCATGTATCCACTGTTCCCGACTTTAACCTGCTTAATATAGCTGGTAAGATTTGCCAGGGTTATGTCGATGCCCACAACACCATAGACCTGCTTCTGCTCATCGAGCAGGGCACGGACAATCCCGACATTGATGTCAGGGGAGGTGACTGAGCGGTATGGATCGGTTATCTTAGTATTTCCGGGGTTTTCTTTGCCCAGGACATACCAGGGCCTGAGCCGGGGATCGTACTTTGTGGGCCGATTGCGTTTGTGGGAGCGCACAAAACTTCCGTTGGCGCGACCCATGTATACCGAATTCACATAGTCGTCCGCCACACGGTAATTATTGAAGACAGTGATGATCTCTTGTTCCAACTTGCCGATATTGTATCGGTAAGTCGCGGGATCGGCCTTGGTGAAATTGGTAAAATCCGCATCATTTCGCGATCGTACGACCTCGGCCGCCGTGATTGCCGCCAGATCGGTCTCGTATCCCTTAACCGTATTGCTCAGTGCAAAATCAATATGCGCCAGTTGATTCTGAAAATCTTCATATATATCATCAAATATAAGGTTTTGCAGTTTGTGAGAAAGAAGCGATCCAATGGAAGCTAAAATGAGGATGCTGGTACTGATATAGAGCAACAATATTTTGTACTTAAGTTTCATATCGGTTGTCTTTCCAATGGAGGTATGTCAGCGTTCCGGCTTTGAATTTACTAGGGATGGGGCTAGTATGGCGCAATATAAACTGGTTGTCAAAGTGTAATCCAAGCAGAATTTTGTAATGCAATCAAGATTGCTGCGACATACAGGGTAGACTAAATATAAGATGATGGTATCCATCGCGATGCCTACTGGCCCTTGGGGCTTTTTTTGACAGCAACCGGTTGACAGCCACGCAAGCTTTACGGGATTGCGCCCTGTCGAGGTTTCCAATTTTAAGCACCGCCTGTAAACAAGCTTGGTGTCTGCCTGGCTGAAATAATTGGGTGCGGTATCAGAATTGGCTTTTAAATCAAACGCTCAGCTGGCTTCGTCTTTTTAAATGCGGTCTTGCGAACATGCTTGACACCCGCCGTTTAATTCTCTAAAGTAGCGAGTAATTTTTTAATTTTATTTATCACTCAATGGAGGAATTCATGGCAGAACAAAAAAATTACGAATGTGTTGATTGCGGGAATCAAGCACAGGCAAGTGCTGAAGCACCCGAGTGCTGCGGCAAGAAAATGCAGGAGCAGGAACCTCTGCAGGTATGTCAGGCCCCCGCCGGCTCTGAACACTCAAGGTTCGATGACCTGGGTGAACCCTGCGACGACGGCCGATCCGGCACCTGATCGATACCGGCCTAACGCGTTTATTGAACCAATACTGCATTACCACAAGCCCATTTAGAAATTCGTGACCACGGATTTTTAAATGGGCTATGGACTGAACACCCTCTGCACCCCGCCTTGCCCCCTAGCGTTACAATTTCGATTAACCGTCCCGACTGATAATTTTGGATTATAGAATGCGGATTTCGGATTTGAGGATTCGCTGCGCTCTATCAATTATAAGGAGTTTTAACATGAATAAACTTTTCGTCAGCTCGATTGTCTTAATATCTTTCATTATATTGACCGGATTCAATATCGACAACGCCATCGTGCCCCAGCCGGATATTTTATCCGGCGGTCCGCCCAAAGACGGAATTCCGGCAATTTTAAAACCCAAAATTGTCGCGTCCGACCAAGCGGCCTATCTCGAGGATTCGGATGCAGTAATCGGAGTGAAAATCGGCCGCGAGGCCCGGGCCTATCCGGTTAAGGTCTTGAACTGGCACGAAGTCGTTAACGACACCGTCGACGGTGTGCCGATCGCGGTGACCTTCTGACCGCTGACCCAAACGGGGGTCGTGTACTCCCGCACGGTTGGCGACAGCGAACATACATTCGGCGTGTCCGGCCGCTTATACAAAAGCAATGTCTTGCTCTATGACCACCAGACGGAAAGCCTCTGGTCCCAGTTGATGGATAAAGCGATCACCGGGCCGGCCGTCGGTCAAAATCTAAGCGTTTTGCCTTCCAGCCGGATAAAATGGAAAACATGGCGCCAACGTAACCCCAGCACCCGGGTGCTTTCCGATGATACCGGCTTTTATCGCGACTATTCCATCGATCCTTATGAGGGGTATTACCGCATGGGTTCCCTAATGTTTCCGGTCGGTGATGTTCGCCGGGATCTGTCCGCCAAAGAACCGGTTCTTGGTATCGTCGTTGACAATCATGCCAAAGCATACCGGCTGGACTGGCTCAGCGCCAATCCGGGAATCCACGAGGATACGATAGCCGACCACCCGATCCAAATCGAAGTCAGCCCTGAAGGTGAAGTCGTGTCTGTGCGTGACAATCAGGGCAATGCGATTGTCGCAACTTACTCCTACTGGTTTGCCTGGCAGGCGTTTCATCGGGACACGGTCGTTTATCAGCAGAAGAATTGAATATTGGATGCCTGGTGCCGGATGCTTGATACTGGATGTTTGATACTGGATGCTCGATTCTGGATGCTTGATACTGGATACTGGATGCTGGATACTGGATGCCGGATACCGGTTGTCGGATACCGCATGTCCCTTGCCGGTCAGAGTGGTGCCCGGTATGCCGGGTCGGTGTTCGGCTTGCGGCTTCCAGCGCAAAACTTCACAAAAAGACTAGTTTAATCTAAATTCTTACAGGAAAAGCTTTAAATCTTCGTCGCTAACCTTGCTCCTTGATCGATCGCCCTTTTGGCATCCAACTCTACCGCCAGGTCCGCACCGCCAATTAAGTGGGTCGGCACACCGGCGATATCCAGCTCATCTTTCAGATCCCGCAGCGGTTCCTGGCCGGCGCAAACTATCACCGTATCGACTTCCAGGCACCTGGGTTCGCCCTTGAGCGTAATGTGCAGCCCGTCATCGTCAATCTTGTCATAGGCCGCCCCATTTATCATGATGACCTTGCGCTGTTTGAGCGTAATGCGGTGAATCCAGCCGGTGGTTTTGCCCAGGGTGGCACCCATCTTATCCGGTTTGCGCTGCAGCAGGTACACCAGGCGGCCGGAAGAGAGCGGCTGCGGCCGTTTCGGTTCCAATCCACCGGGCAGACGGTAATCCTTGTCGACGCCCCATTCCTTTAAAAATTCTTCCACATCAAGACTGGTTGATATGTCCGCCGGGTGCGTCAGGTACTGGGCAACGTCGAACCCGATGCCGCCGGCTCCGACGATGGCGACCCGCCGACCGACTTCCTTTTTATGCAGCAACACATCGATGTAATTCATGACATGGCGGTGATCGATGCCGTTTATTTCAGGGACCCGCGGAATGACGCCGCTGGATAGGATGACCGCATCAAATTCTGCGCTGATGAGATCCGCCGCCGATGCTCGCGTGCTTAAAAGGGACCGGACGCCGGTGACGTCGAGTAGTCGTGAATAATAGCGCAGGGTTTCGTTAAACTCCTCTTTACCGGGGATTTGATTGGCCATATTCATTTGGCCGCCGATTTTAGCGTCTTGTTCGAACAATGTAATATCATGTCCCCGCTGGGCGGCAACCGTTGCAAAGGACAGACCGGCCGGCCCGGAACCGACCACGGCAATTTTTTTCGGCTGTTGAGCGGGCAGGTATTGCAGCTCGATTTCATGGCAGGCCCTCGGGTTGACCAGGCAGGATGAAATTTGACCCTGAAAAATGTGATCCAGGCAGGCCTGGTTGCAGCCAATGCAAGTATTTATTTCATCAGCCCTATTCTCGGCCGCCTTAATCACGAAATCCGCATCTGCCAGAAACGGGCGGGCCATGGAAATCATATCCGCATCGCCCCGGGCCAACACCTCTTCGGCGACCTCGGGGGTATTGATCCGGTTGCTGGTGACCAACGGGATGGAAACGCTGCCCTTTAATTTTGCCGTAACCCAGGTAAAGGCCGCCCGCGGCACCAGCGTGGCGATCGTGGGAACTCGGGCTTCGTGCCAGCCGATGCCGGTATTGATGATGGTGGCGCCGGCCTGTTCGATTTTATGGGCCAGCCGGACAACTTCCTCCCAGGAACTGCCGTTTTTGACCAGATCGATCATTGAAAGTCGGTAAATAATGATAAAATCCGGACCAACTTTTTCTCTAGTCTGACGCACGATTTCAACGGGAAACCGGATGCGATTTTCAAAACTGCCACCCCACTCATCGGTTCGGTTGTTGGTTTTGGGTACGATAAACTGGTTGATCAGGTACCCCTCGGAGCCCATAATTTCCACCCCGTCATAACCGGCCTGACGGGCAAGGTGAGCACAATTCGCGTAATCCCGGATATGTTCCAGAATTTCCGGTTCAGCCAGGGCCCTGGGTTTAAAAACATTGATCGGCGCCTTGATCGCTGACGGGCTCACCAGGTCCTCGTTAAAGGCATAGCGACCGGCATGCAGAATTTGCATGGCAATTTTGCCGCCTTCACGGTGCACGGCCCCGGTCACGACCTGATGTTTTTCTACTTCCTGCGCGGTGTTTAATTTGGCCGCTCCGGCGGCAACACAACCTGCTTCGTTGGGGGCCACGCCTCCGGTAACGATAAGGCCAACCTGACCCCGGGCCCTTTCCGCATAGTAGGCTGCCATGCGCTCAAAACCATCCGGCGCCTCCTCGAGCCCGGTGTGCATTGAACCCATGAGAACCCTGTTTTTCAGTTGGGTAAAGCCCAAGTCTAAAGGCGCTAGTAGATGGGGATACTTTGATTGTCTCATGTTCAATCTTTAATTTTCATTCAAAAGATTCCCGATGCAGTGCTATCATCGTTGTGTCATCGAATTGCGGGGCGTTGTTGATGTGAGCGAATAATTCGTTTTTTATCTGCTCGATTAATTCCGAAGCACTTGGGGCCGGCTTTTCAAGGAGGTTCAAGATGCGCTCCTTGCCGAATAATTTATCCCGGGGCGACATCGCCTCCGACACGCCATCGGTGTATCCGAGTAAAATATCACCGGGTTCGATCCAGACCTGCTTTACCTGGTATTCCGTGGCCGGCAGCATGCCGACGACGGGGCCGGTTGGATTAAGCCTTTCTTTGACACCGGATTGATTGACAAGCAGCAATGGTTCATGCCCGCCGTTGACATATGCCATTTTCCCGGTCTGGGGATCTAAAACTCCGAAAAAAAGCGTCGCAAACATATTCTCTTCGCCATGTTCCTCGGCGATATAGTCGTTAGTGAGCGAGACGGCGTTCAGGGCTTCATAAAGGTAGTCCCCCTTGGAATTGGGCTCGGTCTTGGTCGAGCCGGGAACCGACACGCCTTGCAGGCTGATTTTGCCGGAAAATACCCGGATCAAGCTGCGAAAAAGGGCCATGAACAGGGCGGATCCGACACCTTTATCGCAGACGTCGGCAATGACCAGGCCGAGTAGATCTTCCGGCAGCATGAACGCATCATAGAAATCACCGGATACCTGGCGGGCCGGATGGAAGTAGAATGCGATTTCCCAGCCGGGAATCCCTGGAATTTGGCGTGGCAAAAAATCACGTTGGATCTTTTTACCTTTGGCCATCTCTTTGTCCAGCGCTTTGGAGTACGCTTCAACTTCAAATTTGGCTTTTTCCAGGTTGCGATAGGATTCATTCAGTTTGGAGTAGAGCCGGGCGTTTTCGAGGGCGCTGCCGATCTGGGAGGCGGTTATCTGCATTATATCAGCAGCATCCTGGTTGAAGTGCTGCGGTTGATCATGCAGCAAGGTGACAATGCCCAGCAGATTTTCACCTTTGAGGATCGGCACTGCCAGGGCGGATCCAACGGAATAAGGTTGATTTGGCAGGTCCACCCAGCGGTCATCATTGCGGGTGTCCAGAATTAGCCCCATTTTAAGATTTTGTCTGACCCAGCCGGCTAGGCCTTTATCGAAAACCTGCCCGATAATTCTGGAACGTTGTTCCGGCGTCGGATCGACCCGGGTCAGAATGCCGTCGGTTACGGCGCCGTTTGAATCCAGCAGGAAGAGGCTGCCTTTATCGGCCCCGGTTAATTCCGCCGAAATTTCGAGCGTTTTCTGCAAAAGCTTGTTCAACAACTGCTCTTTGCCCGCCGAACGTGCAAAATTCACGAAATTGTCCAGGAGCCGGCTCTGAACCTGCAAAGCGGCTTTCTCGCTTTTCAGCCGGGTGATTTCGCGGTTTAATTTCCCAGAAGATTTCAAACTTTGCACTCCCCAGCGAATTTTGGATTGGGTGGACTTATCAACCAGGCATAATGCCGAATCCGGCTAGAATGGCCAGAAGCTGTTATCGTGCCAAATTTGTTGTGTAATTTCTTTATCTATTTCCGATAAAAAATGCAAATGCTGCCTTTCCCAGTCAGCCAGCCACCGGTAGAGGGCTTTTTCATTGGGATCATCCGCCTCCTCGCCGCGGCTGGAATAGAGTTTGATTGCATTTTCTTCCATTGACATCGCTGCGGATATGGCTGCAGCCTCGTAGTCGGCAGCCGACAATTGCTGTTTTAATTCATCGGTCAGCACGCTGGGGGCAATGTTGCCGTTGAAATTGCTGTTATATTCTCCCGGCGTGAATTCCTGGTTTTTCTGGTACGCCTTGAATTGATCGGATAAAATTTTTACGTGCTTGACCTCTTCATCCGCCATCATTTCGAAGAATTCTTTGACGGCCTGGCCGCCGGCCTGCTCGGCAACCTTGCCGTAAAAGGCCTGGCCTCTTTTTTCCAACAGTATGGCGTTTTTTAAAATTTCGATGGTTTTATCCTCGCTCATTCTTTACCTCCTCAGATCCAGTATATGAACTACAGCTATTTTAGAAAAGATATATTATTTTTCAAGATCATTTGCAGCTGGAAGGCTGGAAAGCTATGAAGCTTGGAAGCTCACGTTCACCACTACAGCTGGAAGGCTGGAAAGCTATGAAGCTTGGAAGCTCACGTTCACCACTACAGCTGGAAGGCTGGAAAGCTATGAAGCTTGGAAGCTCACGTTCACCACTACAGCTGGAAGGCTGGAAAGCTATGAAGCTTGGAAGCTCACGTTCACCACCAATTCGGATTGCTGATCAGCTCTCAGCTTTCAGCCCATATCACATTGCCTTGGGTCTCCGGCTTTCCGGCATCCTAGCTTCCCGGCTTCCCGGCCTCCAAGCTCTCCGGCTTCCCGGCATCCAAACTTCCAAGCTTCCCGGCCTCCAAGCTTCCCGGCCTCCCGGCTTCCCGGCTTCCCGGCTTCCCGGCCTTCACACCGGTCTTACTATTCCGTCGAAAAGGTCAGCTAACTGCTGTTCATACCAGCTTTTCAAAAAAAATCCATCAATAAAACCGTTATGGCCGCCGAAATCGTGTATGCACAATTGGGTGCGGGCATTGATTTCGAGTTGATAAAAATCTTCAACCGGTATGATCGGATCGTCCTTGGCAGTGATAATCGTGGTATCAACCGTCAAATCTGCAATGGCGTCTTTCAATAGCGAATACTCGCTGAAATACTGCCCGGAAGAATCGAAATCACTATAATTTTCAATCAGTACATCCGTGACCGCTTGAATGGTTTTTAAGTTCATTGCCGGCGCGAAATCGTAAAGGTCGGGAAACAGCCGCTGTTTTTTTTGCAATGGTTGGTTAGAGCATCATCATATCGGGTCGTTTGTTGTTTGCCTGAAGGCCTTCATCGATCAGTTCCAGGACCCGGGATTTTTCTTCCGGAAATTTGTAGCCTTCGTAACTGTGGGTGAACAGCAGGCCGCCCTGCCGGTTGTGCCAGTAGTTGGCGGCATGATCGAAGCAGACTTTGGAAGTGACATCGAGGTTTTCCATCATTAATTTTAACTCCGCCAGCTGCTCGTCGGCCGACAACAGCTGCAACCGTCCGTCGGTCATGTGCTCATGCATCCCGGTGCCGGGTATTGGGTTAAAAGGGCGGGATCGGATGTAGTGCGGATTGATTTCATTTAACACTTTGGCCGTATTGACGGCATGGTTTTGCCACCTTTGTTTGCCGCCAAGACCCGGCATCCAGTATTCGGATACCTGAAACCCGGCCTGCACGGCCTTTTGACCGCCTTTGATATGGCCTTCGGCGGTAACGCCTTTGTTGATCAGTTTTAACAGTTCGTCGTCACCGGTCTCCAGGCCGATATGAACGCGGTCCAGACCCGCCTCGCGGATGGCAAGCAATTCGGCTGGCTTTTTTTGCGCGATGGTCTTTGACCGGGCATAGGAGGTGACCCGGTTTAGGCTCGGAAAGGTTTTCCGCAGATGCTGCAGGATATCCACCAATTGATCGGTTTTCATGATCAGGCTGTTGGCATCCTGCAAAAACGCCGTTCGGGCACCAGACTGCAGCCAGTTGTATACCATGACAAAACCCTGATTGTAGTTCAGCTCCGGCTCCGAGTTCAACAGCTCGACGGCTGCCTCCCGCGCGATGCTGCCGCCGTGGCCGAGCCTCCAGGAGATGTCTTTGAGCCGGCGGCAGATATCGGCCACCTGGTCGATATCGGCCTTAACCTCGGCCGGGGATCTGAGTTCAAACTTTTCCGTTTTATACATGGCGCAAAACTCGCAGCGGTTCCAGGGACAGTTGCGGGTGATGCGCAGCAGCAGTGAGGCGCTGCCTCCCTCACTGGGCGGGCGGTAGACGCCGACTTCAAAATCGTATTTTGGGGCTGGTTGCGTTGACATCGGTTCTCCCTCTATAAATGACGAATGTCGAATGAATAATGACTAATTAAGGATTTCAATCATTTTTGAATTTTAAGATTCGCTATTTATCATATGCTTAATCATGTCTCTTTCTGAAATTCAAAATGACTCGTTTCTTATTGGATGGTTCTGCGACGCTGATACAGCTTCTTTTTTGTCAAAGACAAATCCTCTTACCACGAAAAATCGATATTTTAAAGCTGCGATATTATCAGCATAGAGCACCAAGAAGAAGTCAAGCAAAAAATTTCAATTTTTTTTAGGCAACACTCCACGGGTCCGATCCGAGCCGGTTCTTTGAAAATTCAATTAACCAGAGTCAATCATTGCAATCTCAGATTTTAG